>SXGQ01186840.1_pt1 | contig 39894 bp, 34 predicted proteins | sample 3178371 | NCBI WGS metagenome assembly SXGQ01 (sample SAMN11356859, study PRJNA531348) | freshwater metagenome | isolation source: freshwater sample F1-20 | place: China: Fuxian Lake, Yuxi | collected 2017-12-25
ATGTCCTTGCGCGAGACCAGGTTGATCTTCTCGTTCCATTCGCGGTGGAGCGCGGCCATGGCGGTCAGCTGCTCCCACTGGGCGGGCGTGACTTCCGGGAAGAGGGGGACGAGGGACTGCATGCGAGGGTGTCAGCGTGTCCCGCGACCGGTCTGAGGCAAGGACGCCTTTGGCCGGCGCACTTTGCTGTTTCCTTCGGGCAGGACTTGGCCAAACCTTGCCCTCCTATGTTCCACCACATCGTCTTCTTCTACCTGAAAAAAGACCTCACCGCCGCCCAGCGCGCCGAGTTCGAGACCAAGCTCCGCGGCCTGCTCGCCATCAAGAGCATCCACAGCGGCTACGTCGGCGTCCCGAGCAAGCACGCCGTCCGCCCGATCATCGACACCTCCTACGACTTCGCCGAATTCTTCGTCTTCAAGAACCATGCCGACCATGACGCCTATCAGATCGACCCGATCCATCAGGCCTTCATCGCCGACTGCAAGGCTTACTGGGACTCCGTCAAGATCTACGACTTCGAATAAGCCGTCAGGTTTATCGACGAAGAGAAGGCCGTCCGAAAGGGCGGCCTTTTTTGTGACTGTGTCGAGGCAGGGACAGCACCACGTGCTGTCCTAAGTGCAAAAGTGCAAACCGGCCTACGGCCTGTGCAAAGGTGCAAAAGTGAGAGACAAGTTTCAGGTGGCGGGTGGCGGCCCCGGGTGGCAGGAGGCCTTGACTCCATGTGTTCCCAACCGACAGCCGCTAACCGCCATCACCTCGCGGCTCTGCCACGCTGGGTACGGATGCGATGACATCGCATCTGCCTGACTCTGGGTGGTTCCCTGTGTTGAGGCGGTCAGGTCCTTGAAAAACCTACCGTCATGTCCACTGCTTGGGTGACGGAGTCGACGGAGGAGTTCGCGCGATCATTTCGACGCTCTCGCAAGCGTCATGAGGCCAGCTGCGATGCCGCGCTGACCCGCTTGCAGCACTTTCATGATTGGTGGCTGAATAATCCGCAACTCGCACCTGGGTTTCATTTGCCGGGATGGGTTCACCCTGAAGGGAAGGGTGTCTTGGCGGTGGACCAAGGCACGAAAGGCAATCTGGCAGCCATCCGGATCTATCTATACCTTGATCATTCCTCCCGCCGTATCTGGCTCCTGCGGGTAGGTGACAAGCAGAGCCAACATGCAGATATTGCATATTGCCATGGTTGGGTTGGGCGCTTCAAATCAGGACATGGCCACGCGCACGATTAAGTCCCGCACGCATCGCGACGTCTTCTCGCTCGCGGCTAGTCTTGGCTATACCCCTAAGGCCGTGGCGGCTTTAAGGCAGAAGGCCGCTGACACGGATTTCACGGCCAGGCTGGAGGTGCGTCGCCATTCTGCTGGCCTCACGCAGGCTGAAGTAGCCCGGCGCATGGGGGTGACGCAATCGACGGTTTCCCGGCTGGAGTCGGACCGCTGGCAGGATCTCCGGCTCGGCGAACTGGACGCCTATCTTCGGGCGATTGGTGGCTAAGGAGACCTGCCACCTCCAAGGAGCAGGAAGGGATGCGATGACATCGCATCCGCCTGTCTCGAGGTAGGGACAGCGCCGCGTGCTGTCCTAGTTTTTATCTAAGGCCGCCGCAGGGTAGGGGCGTGGCTGCGCGGCGCCCTCATGGCGCGTAGCGCACGATGAATAGCACCCCTGCCAGCCGCGCAGCGGTCCGGTGGTCACTTGATGGGGCCGATGACTAGGAAATCCTCGTCACCTACGAGGATTGCCTTGCGATTCCCGTCTTTGGAAATCCCGAGGCGGAGGGGCTTGCCGGCGGCGTTGGTAAGTCCGGCTATGCAACTTTCATCAAAAGTCTGACCGCGTCGGAGCGCGAGCTTGAGCAGCTCCGCCTTCAGCTCAAGGTCGAGGCGGCGGCGGGCCAAGCTAGCGATGTTCGAGCAATCCAGCACACGATAGAGGGCCTCCGCTTTCTGGGCCTGTGATAGGGATTTTCGGACAGGAGCGACGCTGCTTTCGTCCTCTTTGACCAGCGCCAAGGCATCGGCATTCCGCCCCTCAAAGGCCTTCAACGTCTCGGCTGTCAGCGGTCGCAGCTCTTGGGCAATGGCGGTGGTCATCGACTCATAACTCTCAGGGGTGACGATCTCCAGCAGGCTTTGGGTACGTCGAAGATAGGTCGGGAAATCATCCATGAATGGTGCTATCGGCCCGAAGATCTCCCTTAGCTTCTTCTCGCGCTGGGCAGGAGTCAGCGGCTTGAGCGCGACGATCAGAGTGCTCGCCCGGTGCTCCGGACTTATCGAGGATTGGTCCCGTTGGAAGGCGAGGTCGATGCGTCCCAAGGGCTGCAGGCTTTCGAGGGATCGGACGTAGGCCAAGCGATTTGGTTCCGTCCAGGCCTCGGCGTAACCGGCAGCGACCGCCAGGCTGAATTCATCGAGGGTCATGGCGACTATGCAGTTGATCATGTTGTGCCCGTTGAGCGGGCGGCGGGCCATCCGATGGGCCTTCAGCAGCCACGCCTGACCCTCGGCGACCTTGCCTTGCTGACAAAGCACACGCCCGCGAAGGAGAAAGAGGCGCAAGGCGATCAAGGTCTCGCGGATGTGGGAGTCGCCTTTGCCGGCGGTCTCAGAGAAGGGCTCTTCGAGGATGGGCAAGAGTCGTTCGCTCATCGCGTCCAGACCGATGCGTCGGCAGAATGTCAGGTCGACCTGACGATGGCCTGAGACCATGTCATCCAGCAGCGTTGCTTCCGTCTCCTCCTCGGGATTGGGGGCGGGCAGCGGCCTCGACCCGAGCCTGTCGCTGAAGCGAATGGCTTCGGCGTAGAATGACTTATCGTCCGGCGGGGTCTCGGCTCCTTCCACGACGGCCAGCCAGCCGAGCAACAGGCATTTTACGGCGAGACGGATGGTCCAGGGGCGGCGCATTAGGGGCGAGTCATTGACTAGCGTGACGAGGAAAAGGTCAATCTGTCTTAGGGTTGTCGGTTATTTTGCACTCTAGGGCAGCCCCGCGTGCCGCCCTGGCGGCCGCCGCACGGTGGCCTGTCGATGCATCCTATGTCGTGACGCGGTCCCGACCCTACCCAAGGCAACTAGGTCAGCACGCAGTGCTGACCCTGCCTCAAGGCATGGATTCAAGGAGACCCAGGAGAGACCGGATGATTGGCTGGGGATCTTAATGCCCGCAGCGTGCCTCCCGGTTTCCGGTCTCCCCTCGAGTTCGTGTGATTCCCATCCGCTAGCCGCCAGCCGCTAACCGCCTCCACCTTGGGGTTGGTGGCCATTGTAAACCTCCCCCTACTTCGGGCTTAACAATGGGTCGGGAGGGGCCTAGAACAGGGGTGTGCCGCCTGCCACCGCAGCCGCTTCGTCCGTCACGGACGCCCTCGATGCCGCCGACCGGCGCTTCGGGTGGCATCCGTTTACCCAGATGCGGGAATACCAGGACAACCCCCGGCTGCACCTGGTCCGGGGAGAAGGCAGCTGGCTGATCGACGGGGAAGGGAAGCGCTACCTCGACGGCAACGCCTCGGTCTGGACGAACGTGCACGGCCACAACGATCCTGACCTGAACCGCGCCCTGCGCGAGCAGTCCGAAAAAATCGCCCACGTGACGCTCCTCGGCCTGAATCACCCGATCGCTACCGAGCTCGCCGAAGATCTCGCTGGGCTGACCAACGGCGCTTTGCCGCGTTGCTTCTACACCGACAACGGTAGCAACGCCATCGAGGTCGCCCTGAAACTTTCGTTTCAGTATTGGCAGCTCGTCGGTCAGGAAGCCAGGCGTGGGGTCATCTCGATGGAAGGCGCCTACCACGGCGACACCTTCGGCACGATGGCCGTCGGCGAACGCTCCGAGTTCCACCGTCGCTTCAACCCCTGGCTCTTCGCCGCGCAGACTTTCCCGGCGCCGGTCCATTCCGAGTGTGCCGGCCAGGTCGCCCGCTCCGACGCCTCCGCCTCGCTGGCCGCGCTGAAGACCATCCTCGAGCGTGATGCCGCCACGACGGCCTGCCTCATTCTTGAGCCCATCGTCCAAGGCGCCGCCGGCATGGTCCAGCAGCCTGCAGGGTTCGTCAAAGCTGTCGCCGCCCTTTGTCGCCAATACGGCGTACACCTCATTCTCGACGAAGTCTTCACGGGCTTCGGGCGCGTGGGAGCGCTCACGGCCGCCGAGACTGAAGGCGTCGTCCCTGATTTCCTCTGCCTCGCGAAAGGCCTCGCCGCCGGCTACCTGCCGCTCGCCGCCACGCTGACTTCCGAAAAAATCTACGAAGCGTTCCTCGGTGCGTTCTCCGAAGGGAAGACCTTCTTTCACGGACATACCTTCTCGGGTAATCCGCTCGGCTGCGCCGTCGCCCGCGCTTCGCTCCGCAAGCTCAAGCCGATGCTGGCCTCGGGTCAGGTCGCCGAACGCGCCACGCTTCTCGGTCGTGAGATGGCCGCCGCCTTCGCCGGGCATACCCATGTGCGTACCTTCCGTCAGCTCGGCCTCACGGGCTCCGTCGAATTCAAGCCCGCCTCCGCCGATCGCTGGCCGACCGACACCCGCCCGGGTTATCGCGTCGCTCTCGCCGCGCGCCGCCATGGCCTCGTCATCCGTCCTCTCGGCGACTCGATCCTGTTCGTGCCGCCGATCTCTATCCAAGCCGACGAAGTGAAGCACCTCGTCCGCGCCGTCCGTCTCGCGATGGACGAAGTGCTGCCGAACCTCCCTGCATAGGATACGACCTGGTCGTGTTCCTACCTTCCCCGATACTCGATACTCTAAACTCCATACTCTCATATTAAACCAATGCCCAACCTCACCGAAGCCCGAGCCCTCTACGACCTGCCGCTCAACACGCTGATCTTCAAGGCTCAGCAAGTCCACCAGGCCAACCAGGATCCGGCCGGCGTGCAGCTCTGCACGTTGAAGTCCATCAAGACCGGCGCTTGTCCCGAAGACTGCGCCTATTGCCCGCAGTCGATCCACAACCAGACCGGCCTCGAGACCGAAGCCCTGATGGAGACCCAGGCGATCCTCGCCGACGCCCGCAAGGCCAAGGCCGGCGGCGCGACCCGTTTCTGCATGGGCGCCGCCTGGCGACGCGTGAACGATGGCAAGCAGTTCGACAGCGTCCTGAACACGGTCTCGGGCGTGAAGGAACTCGGCCTCGAAGTCTGCTGCACCCTCGGGATGGTCAGCGAAGCGCAGGCGTCCCGCCTCAAGCAGGCCGGTTGCGACGTGTATAATCACAACCTCGACACCTCCCGCGAGCACTACTCGAAGATCATCACGACCCGTACCTACGATGACCGTCTCCAGACGCTCTCGAACGTCCGCAAGGCCGGCCTCGAGGTCTGCTCCGGCGGTATCCTCGGCATGGGTGAGACGGTCGACGACCGCCTGAAGATGCTCGTCGAGCTCGCCCAGCTCGACCCTCAGCCCGACTCCGTGCCGATCAACGCCTTAGTGGCGGTCGAAGGCACGCCGCTCGCGGGCCGTGAATTCGTCGATACGATCGAGTTCGTCCGCACGATCGCCGTCGCCCGCATCCTGATGCCGAAGGCGATGGTCCGCCTCTCCGCCGGCCGTGCCAACATGAACGACGAGACGCAGGCCCTCTGCTACCTTGCCGGCGCCAACTCGATCTTCCTCGGCGAGAAACTCCTCACGACAGGTAACCCCGATATCGAAGAGGACATGAACCTGATGAAGCGTCTCGGCCTGCACCCGATGCATCCGGACGAAGCCCGTCGCATCCACCGCGGTGACCTCGCCCCGGCGGATGCCAAGCCAGCCGAATGGCCGAACGTCGCGGAATTCGCCGCGGCCAACGCGGCGGAAGAATCCTGCGGCAACGGCGGTTGCGGCTGCAAATAACATGGCCCTCATCTTCGTCACCGGCAGCGACACCGGCGTGGGCAAGACCCACGTCGCCGGCCTGCTCGCGCGTCGCCTTTCCCGCGATGGCTTCACGCAGGTCATCAAGCCGGTGGAGTCGGGCGCGGGCGCGGGTCGTCCGGCCGACGCCAAGAAGGCCGCGGGCAAGTGGGCCGAAGCGCACACGCTGCTGACGCTCCCCGCCCCGATCGCCCCGCTCGCTGCGGCGAAGGAGGCCCGCAAGCCACTCGACCTCGCGCTGCTCCTGAAACTCTACCGTGCCGTCCCGCATGCGCCTTGTCGCGTCGTCGAAGGCGCCGGCGGCGTGGCCGTGCCGATTGACCCTAAGGGTAAGGACTGGGCGGACTTCGCCGCGGCGATCAAGCCGACCGTCGCCATCGTGGTCGTCGAAGATCGTCTCGGTGCGATCAACCAGGCGCGTCTCGCGATCTCTTACCTGCGTCGCCGTTACGACGGCCCGATCGGCGTCTGGCTCAACGCCATCAAGAAGCCTTCGAAGGAAGTCTCCGCGGCGAACCGTGCCGGCTTGGCCGAGTCCTGGATTCCGCTGCTCGGGGAATCGGGCAAAGGCGTGAAGTCTGCCCGCTTCCATTTCCTGCCGCGGTGAACGAAGCCCTGCTGCAGCGCCTGCGTCAATCCCTCGCCCAGCGCGAGGGATCGTCGTTGCGCCGTAAGCTGACGGCCCGCGCTTCGGCGGACACCCGCGTCAATCTGGCCGATAATGATTACCTCGGCTTGTCTCGCGACCCGGCGGTCGTCGCCGCTGGCGTGGCCGCGCTCCACGAATGGGGTGCGTCTTCGTCCGCCTCGCCGCTGGTCACGGGCTACACCGAGATCCATCAGCAGCTCGAGCACACCCTCGCCGCTTGGCAGGGTTATGAGCACGGGCTGGTGATGAACACCGGCTTCTCGGCCAACTCCGCCGTCCTCGGCGGCTTACCCAAGAAGGGCGACCTCATCCTCGCCGACCGTCTGGTGCACGCGAGCGTGCTCGACGGCATCATGGCCTCGGGCGCACGCCTCCGTCGCTTCGCCCATAACGACCTCGATGCGCTCGAGCTCATGCTCCACGAAGAGCCGGCGTTGGATGGCGTCATCTTCGTCGTCACGGAAAGCGTCTACTCGATGGACGGCGATAGCCCCGACCTGAAGCGTCTGGCCTCGCTGCGTAAGCGTTTTGGATTCTGCTGGGTGCTGGATGAAGCCCACGCCACGGGTTGGTACGGTTCTACGGGTTCTGGACTACAGGAAGAGCAGGGTGCTTTTGCCGCCGCGGACATCGTGGTCGGCACGCTCGGCAAAGGCCTTGGCTCGCAGGGCGCCTATGTGCTCTCGCATGCCCCGGAGGTCCGCGACGCCCTGATTAACTTCGCCGGGGAGTTCGTCTACTCGACCTACCTCGCTCCTTCCTGCGCCGCCGCCGCCCTCGCTGCCGTCGAACGCGTGAAAGGGATGTCGGGCGAACGTGCCGAGCTCCACGCGCTCTCCCAGGCTTGGCGCGACGGGCTCCTTGAAGCGGGCTTCGCCGTGCCCTCGGGCGACTCGCCGATCATCCCGCTCATCTTGGGCGACTCCGACGTCACCCTGAAATACGCCACCGCGCTGCGCGCCGCCGGCTTCATGGTCTCCGCCATCCGTCCGCCCACGGTGCCCGTGCGCACCGGACGCATCCGTATCTCGCTCCGTCGGGGCCTTTCGCCCGCCGTGCTGTCCTCCTTTGTCGCCGCTTTGAAGGGCGTCTCCGCATGAAGATCGGCTGGATCGGCGGATGGGGCGTCTCGCTCGAGGAGATGAAGGCCATCGCCGTGGCCCATGCGCCCGACGCCGAGCACCTGATCTACCCGCCGGTCGTGGGCGCCGCCGAAAATCTTTCCAACTGTGACGCCGTCATCGCGTGGTCGCTCGGCGCGCATCTCGTGCTCGAGGCCGGGGCCCGCGGCGTGCAGTTCCCGGCCAAGGTGCTGCTCTTCGCCCCGTTCACGTCGTTCTGTTCCGAGCACGGCAAGTGCGGAAAGCATTCCGAGACCCAGGTGAAGTGGTTGCGTCGCTGGATTGATACCGACGCCCCGGCGGCCTTAGCCGACTTCCGTCAGCGTGCCGGCCTGGCCCCGCTGGTCGGTGATGCCTTGCCCTACGAGAAGGAATACCTGCAGGCCGGCCTGGACCTCCTGTCCCAGCCCGCGGGCATCTCACTGATCACCTTCGGACGTCAGGGCCTCAGCCCCGGCTGGGAAGCCTATGTCGGCGACCAGGATGCGCTCCTGGATGCCACGGGCGTTTGCCAAGCCATCGTAGGTTGTCATATTGGTGAAGGACTCGGGCACGACCTGCGCGCCTTCCTCGCCCCCTAATCCCATGCGTTTTCATGAACGAGCTGAGAGCTACGACGCGCACGCCGCGCCGCAGAAGCGTTTCGCCGAAGCGCTGGCCGCCTTCGCTCCGTTCCGTCGCGGCGTCCGCGTCACCGAACTCGGTGCCGGCACGGGCTTCCTGACCGCTGCGCTGCTCGCCCAGGGCGTGAACGTCGACGCCACCGATGCCTCGCCCGCGATGGTCGAGCTCGGCCGTCAGGCTGTGCCCGCCGCGAATTGGTCCGTGCATAATGCTTTCGGTCCCATCGAGAAAGCCGGCGCACTCGCTTCGACCGGCTTGCTGCATTGGGCGGCTGATCCCGCGGCGGTGTTGCGTCATTGGCGTGCGGCGTTGCCGGCTGGCGGACGACTCTTGCTCGGCGTCCCGTGCGATCCTTGCCTGAACGAATTACGCGACCTCATCGGCGAAGGCCCTGTGCGCTGGCGCGATGAGCCTCAGTGGCTCGCCTTGCTCAAGGCCGCGAACTTCGACGTCCATGCGCACGGCGTGCTTGAGTCTGAAGAGATTTATCCGAGCGCCTTGGATTTCCTGCGAAACCTGCATCGCAGCGGCGTGACCGGCGATCCGCGACTCTCGCCGAGCGAACTCAAGTCGCTCATCCGCGACTATGACCGCCTCAACGCGCGACCCGATGGCGTCGTCGCCACTTGGGCTTGGCTACTGGTGGATGCGACGGCGCGGGGGTAGGGATGCGATGACATCGCATCCGCTTCCGGGCGCTTAGCGACGCAGGAGTTTGCCGACGGTGGCGATGGACCCAAGTAGCATCAGCGTTATAAGGCTGGCGGCAAAGACCTTGGGGGCGCCATCCGCCACGGCTTGCCAGCTGACGACGGAGCGCCAACCGAAGACGCCGCAAAGCATCAGGGTCATCGCCAGTGCGATCCATTTGGCAAAATGGAATCCCTTGGCCAGAAGAAGTCCCCAGACCGCCGAGAGACCACCAAAGAGGGAGCCGGAAATGAGGGCAGTCTTGGCGGCGGCGGGATTGGAGAGATAGCCTGCGAGGCCGCAGAGAAAGAGGAAAACTCCAAAAGAAATCAACCAGCGGGCGTTAGTCATGTTCTGGTAGATAGTAAGGCTCGGCGCTCGTGCAATGCTGATTGCTACACTCAGAACGCCCGGCGGAAGATTAGCCGTGGATCCTTGGGTAGGGGCGCCACTGCGTGGCGCCCGTGGACGGACAGACGTTAACTGGTCCGATTGCTTGCCCGGCTCATCGATGCTATCTCGGCGAACGGACGCGACGCAGTCGCGCCCCTACCCATAAAAAAGCCGCCCGGGTGGGCGGCCTGTCTTGATCCTTGTGTTTCGCAGCCGTTCACCATGCCAGCAGACCCCCGCGGCACGAAGTGCCGCTATTAAAAGGCCCGGCGGATACTCAGGGCGGCGGAGACGTCCGAGGACGGGCCGATGCCAGCGGCATGGACGGAGAAGTTCAGAAGCGTGTCGGCCGAGAGCTTGTGATCGATGTCGAAGCCGAAGCGGGCCTGGTCGGCGGTCGGTGCGATGCCCGCGGCGGTCAGCGTACCCATCGTGGAGCTGGTGGCGGTGAGGCCTTCGCCCGCATCATCGAAGCGGTGAATCCACTCGGCGGTGAAGAGCAGGGTGGTGCTGGGCGAGGCGACGTATTTCGCCGTGACTCCGAGGCGGCCTTCCTGCGCGGTGTGTTCCTGAGCGCCGAAGCTGGCCGGGAACGAGCCACCGGTTTCCGCATAGGCGTCGGCGGTCGTGCGGGTGGCGGTGTACGAGATGAAGGGCGTCGCGGAGACTGCGCTGATGAACTTCTGGGCCGGGCCGTCGAGACGGAGGCGGGCGCTGGAGGTCTTCAGGCCCGTGCTGCCGCGGGAGGTGTCGGTGCCGCTGCCGGTCACGTAGCCGCGGGTGGTATCGGCGTCGTAGTTGCCGTGAACGAGGACGAGCGACAGGATGCTTTCCTTGTCGGCCAGACGGGTGTCGGCTTCGGCGAGGAGATAGTTACCGGAAACATGGGCGCTGCCGCCGAAGAGCAGGTCCTGGTTGAGCGAGGCATGGCCTGCGGCGACGCCGAGGACGAAGTCGCCGTACGTCTGGCTCACGCCGATCTCACCGGAGGTCATGTGACTATCGGACTGGCGGGAGGACGTGCCGAAGTCGCCGGTGGCCCAGGCCTGGCTCTGCTTGCCCATGTTGTCGTAGGACATCAGCGGGCGATGGTGGGCGCCTTCGAGGGGCTGCGAATTCAGGCTAGTCGTCATCGCGAGGAGGCTGCTTGGGCCGTTGAGGGAGCGGAGCCACTCATCGGCATCGAGCATCGTCTGGTTCGCATACACGAAGGCGTGGCGGAAGGCGCCGCCGGGCGTGATGCGCGAGTAGCCCACGATCACCGTGCCATCGGCGGAGACGCCGGTGGCGTCGGATTCGTCGCCCGTGCCGAGGAAGCCGAGCGGGGTTAGCGTGCCGTCCTGGTATTTGAAGGCTTGGTTGTCAGATTGGCCCACGATCACCGAGCCATCGCTATTGATGGCACGAGCAATCGACCAGCCGCCGACGCTCAGCGATCCCAGCGCGGCGTAGGTGGCGCCAGAGACGTTATACCTGAAGGCCTGCTCATCGCCAGAACTCAGGCTGCTGGAGGCGTAGCCGATGGCGATCGCACCGTTGCCTGAGATCGCGGTCAGCTGGGTGAAGCTGAGGCCAGCGGTGTTGAAGGCCGGAACTACGGTGGCGTCAACCAAGGTCGAGGTTCCGCCGATGGTGTAGACAAAGCCGCTGACCGCACCCGGGGTGCTGAAGTTATCACCGACCGAGCCGACGATCGTATTACCGTCGGCCGACACGCCCATGGCCTTGCTGGCTAAGCCGGAGAAGAGAACGCTGAAGTTATTGATCGAGCCCGCCAGATGATAGAAAGCTTCCTCCTGAAAGCTCGTTCCGCTGAAACCCCAGCCCACGATCGTGGTGCCGGTCGAGGAGATGCCGGTCGCTTCGGAGAGCAGGAAAGAGGCGGTATTGTCGAGGGTGGTGGCGGTCGTGCCCGTCCATGAAACTGCCTGGTAGGCTCCGTTGAAGTCAATGGAGGTGCCGACAATCAGTGAGCCGTTGGAACAAGCGGCGGTGGCCCAAGAGCCGGAGCCCCCGCTGAGGTTATCAAGCTGCGTGTAGGTGCCACCAACGATCTTGAAGGCCCTTGCATTGCCGCCGATGTTGGAGCGACCCACGGAGACCAGGCCGTCGGAGGACACTCCGTTGGTCCATGTGCTATTGGTCGGGTTGGCTGCCGGATGGATGTCGGTGAAGCCGGCCCCGTGCATGGCGGCCGTGGCGGCGGCGAAGAGGGTGAGTTTCGAGAGGGTGCGCATATAAAAGGTGGAAGCGGTGAGCGGTTGGCGGTTGGGTGAAGACGGGGCGGGGTTGGCGACTGGTGACATTCTTTGCTGTTCCAGGAGACGGGCAAGCCGGAAGCCCCGCCGTCAGCGCTCATAAGGGTCGTAACGGGTCAGTTCCACTCCCTCCGTGCCCGGGGGCGGCTGCAGCAGGTTGCTCTTTCGGTCCATGACCAGCCGTCGGTCATCCGCCACCGGATTGTAATAATAGCGGAAGGTGATCGCCCCATAGCCACATTGAATCGCCCCTTGGATCTTCGCGTAGTGCGCGGAAATTACCCGGCCATCAGGACCGAGCTTGGTGCGGACCCGCAGATAGTAGCCGACATAGTCATCTTGAAAACTCGGATAGGGCAGGGTCGCGTAAGGGATTTCGAGGACGGAGGTATAGCCCTCGGTGGGCGCGAGGGCGGGCATCTTCAGCTGGCAGTAAGGCCAAAAAGCGGGCGAGCGCATGACGCCGTCGGCTGGTTGACCGCAGCTGACCTTGGTGGTGCCGCGAAAGGAACCATACATCCCGTTGAACTCGGCTTCGGATAAGCGGGCATGGTCTTTGTCCTTCCGGAATCTCTCGACGGTCTCATCGGTCTCGGTCCACCCGATTTGCTCCCCTTCGTTCCAGAAGCGGATATCTGACACCTTGCCACGGCCCCAGGGCGCGACGATGTCCCCGATGGCGAAATCAAAGCCTACCCAGGTCTTCCTCGGTAAGGTCCCCTTCAGTGTGCGGAGTTGTACCTCTTTGTAATTGAGGGGGATTTCGTTAGTTTCATTTGGCAGGGTGATGAAGTGCGAAAGATCCGAAGGCACCTTACCCATGCCGTGGACTTCAGTCACGTCTGCGTCGAAGTAACCTTGTTTCGCTGCGCGTAGACGATCGAGGCACATCTCGTCACCGGCCATGAATCGGAAGACGCCTTGGATATCCGTCTTTCCTTCGAACGACCGCATGCTGGCAAAGCGTGGATCGTTCATTCGACTGAATAAGGCCGAGACCGCGACGCCTTGCATCGGCTGGCCTGATTCGTCGACGACGGTCAGCGTGTAATCCCGGGCCAGCAGCGTGAACGCAAGAAAGGGCAGGAGGTATAGGCGGATTTTCATCGGAGAGCTGCAGATTTGATCAACTGCGTGTAGAACGGTGTGACGTAAGGAAGGGCGACGTTCTTGAAGTCGCTGTGCAGCCATCGCCCCGCCAGCCGCGTGGCGTCGTGGCCCTCGGTCGGCCACCTACCGGGGTCGGTACGGCCGAGGGTCTCCAGGTTAAAATTTACGACTTGGGCGCCGGAGCCCGTCGGGGGTACCGGTACGGCGCCAGCGGCGAAAGTTATCGCTGGGATTGCTCGGGCGAGGAGGTCGTACCGCATGTTGGAGCAATCCAGGATAGGCGAGGGTGCAAGCAGGCGGGGGCCGCGCAGGCAACCTTCGTAGAGCGGTCGGAAGAATGGGTCCTGGGTCAGTTGGGCCGACGTGATGCGTCTGGCCGTTATCGGATCCATCCGCTCGTAGTATCCCCCGGTGCTCTTGGTCGGCCCGTTGGGCACGTAGCGACCCCGCCATGCCGGATTAAAGCCCCACCCGCCTTGGGTTCTTTCCATGGCTACCGCTGCGATGGAACGACTCCATCCTACGCCTTTGAGCAGCTCTTGGGTTTTCCAGGCGCCATAGTCGATGGCACGGCCAGACCAGAGGGTCGCGAGGACTGAGGCGGAGACCATGCTGCTTGGGGAGTTGGTGACGTCTTCTCCCGGTGAATAGAAATTCGTGGCGATGCCGAGCGTCCGCACGCGCGCGAAGCAATGCTCCCAGGTGATGGTGCGTCGAAAGTCGCCGGGCGCGAAGAGATTGGCCCAGTCGGCGGCATAGAGTTTACGCGCGTAGGGCCGCCAATATTCTTCGGTCATCTCCACGGCCTGCGGCTGGGCGTTATTTCTCCCGGCGAGTGCCTCTATCGGGAGTGCGGCATTGAGTAGAAAGTAGTGCGCTGGGGTGAAGCCCGCTTGCACTGCTTGGCTGGCGACAACATTGCCCAGGCTATGGCCAATGAGGAGCGTACGAGAGGCATCAAGGAAGCCCAGCGCCTTCGGCACCTCATCCCCGGTCTGAAACGCGTGGTACACTGCCTTGTGATAATCCAGCCCGGTGTCGCCGTTCCAGGTGACGCCGACGAACCGGGATTTGCTGCCGAGGACATGAAGACGTTTGAAAGTTTCGGCATGCCAGCCGCGCGCGCTGTCGGCTGGCACGTTGTAACCATGAATCAGCACCACCCACCGGCCATTGGTTTCGATGTCGGGCAGGCCAGTGGGCTCGCCGATCTGTTGCGGCCGGGCGATCTTTTTGACCACGACGGGGCGTCCAGAGTAATCACAGGGTACGCGAGTGAGGTTCACATGCCGGTACATCGTCTCGACAGAAACGATCGTCATGGGCTGTTCGATGGTCGCGACGGTCTTTTCGGATTTTCGTATCTCCAGTTGCAAGGGCCTCCGGCTGGCTTTGGCGCCCTCCATGAGAATAATGCCGTGTCCGAAGGCGGTGATACGGTTGATGAACGAAGACGGAATCTCGATACGGCCATCGGCGTCAGGTTCGAGGATTTCTGCCGATGCAACATCGCCATTCAGCCTAGGACCAAAGACCTTCAGGTTTACGTCGCGGTGAATGGCCCCCACCTTCGACGGCGATAGACTGGTCAGGGCGACCTGGATGGCCCGCTCGGGGTGGGTTACATAGTAGCGGAATCCATCGGACGGACGAAGTAGTCCGGTGATGTGCGACAGCTTTAGGTTGATGGGCAGGAAGTCGACGAGATCGCTCATGCCATCGATGCCTGCATGCGTGAAGTCAGCTTGACCCGAAGGTCGTCCGGGCACGTCAGAACGCTTCTGGTATTCTCCTTGGTCATCATCGTCATTGATCCAATGGCGGATCGGCTTACCGCCTGCCGGCCTCTCGTTGCCGCCGATGGTTCCGTTGCGATCGACATCAGCCTCGAGGCCCACCGGCGCGGCTATGAAATCGGCCAGCGAATAACCCAGATTCCCATCTCCTTCCGGAATGAGGCTCAGTGTGAGCAACCTTCCCTCGTCGGCTGGCTGCAGTGAGAAGGGTAAGCCCACGTAGCGCCATTCGGTATCCACTGGTACGGGCGTCTTCCATTCGGCGAGCGTCCTCCCGTCATCACTCCGGACGGAAACGGTGTAACGTTGTTCAATCTCCAATGGGTTCCAGCGCACGTGGTGACGCCAGATGAGCAAGAATGAGCCGGCCTTGAGGTCCGACCGGATGACTTCGGCGGCAAGGTTAGGCTGGTTCTCTTCTTGGTAGAAGTAGCGCAAGGAGAAGGTGGCGATCTCTTTATGGGCGACGGGGGTGCTGGTCGTTGCCCCTTGTCGTCTCGATGCCAGTAGTTCTTGAACCTTTAATCGTAGCGCAGGATTGGAGGGAAGGGCGTCGTAGCCCTCGGTGGTAAATTCTTTCGGGTAGTCATGGGGATCGCCCGGTTCTGTCCCCTGGATCGTTTCGATCAGATCATCCCAGCCATCGCCATCGGTGTCAGGATCGCCCGGATTAGTTCCAAGCAACAGTTCCATTTCGTCATCAAGCCCATCCTCGTCCTCGTCTGCTTCGATAGAGACAAAGACGTTGGAGGAGGCGCGGAAAGCCCCTGGGCAGAGGCACGTGGACAGGATGAATAAAAGGCCGAGACGGATAAGCATGGCTCGTCCTAGACTAACGAGCCGGACGAAAAAACAATGAGCGGCGTATGGGGATTTTATGATGAGTAAAGCGCTTGGGTAGGCTACGGGAGGAGTCCGGGCTGGCTATATGTCCGCGACCTGTCGTTTAAAGTCGGGGGAAAGTGATAGGGTCGGTTGACCCCGCAACCGCAGGGGTTATCTGGTGTCTGTATGCGTATGCCCCGCCGCACCTTTTCCTTCGCCGCCTTATGCCTGGCGGTCGCCGCGTGCGCGCAGGTCGGCGACAAGGCCGGCGAGCCGCAGGTTCCGATCGTGCCGGCGAACCTGATCCCGCCTTCGCCCCCGCTCACGGCCGAGGAAGCGCTCCGCAGTTTCAAGGTCGCCCCAGGCTATCGCATCGAGCTCGTCGCCGAAGCCCCGCTGGTGCGCCACCCGACGGTCCTGCAGTTCGGCCCCGACGGTCGCCTCTGGGTCGTCGAGATGACGGGTTACATGGAGAACTTTGACGGGACGACGGAAGACCAGGCGAAGGGCCGCGTGGTGGTACTCGAGGATACCGATGGCGATGGCCGCATGGACAAGCGGACGGTCTTCCTGGATAATATCATCCTGCCACGCGCGCTCATCCTCCATCGCGATGGCGCCCTCATCGGCGCCCCGCCGCATCTCTGGTTCTGCCGCGATACGAACGGCGATGGCAAGGCCGACGAGAAAATCGAGGTCGCGACGGACTTCGGCGTACGCGTCGACCCGGCCCGCCCGCAGCTCGCCAATCCCGAGCGCGCTCCGAACGCGCTGCTCTGGGGTCACGACGGTTGGCTCTACGTCGGCGCCTACACGGCGCGTTTCAAGTTCGACGACGGTAAGTGGGTCCGCGCCACGAGTAACTTCCGTGGGCAGTGGGGCCTGGCGCAAGACGACTTCGGCCGCCTGTATTCCAATAACAACAGCGACCTCCTGCGCGTCGACGTCGTCAACTCCGGCTACCTGCTGCGCAATCCGGCCCTGGGCCGCACCACGGGCCTCAACACCAAGGCCGCAGCGGAGCAGCTCGTCTGGCCGATCCGCGTCAACCCGGGCATCAACCGCGGCTACCGGACCGAGATGCTTCGCGACTTCAAACTCAAGGAGTGCACCGCAGCCTGTGGCCCGTGGATCTATCGTTCGGATCTCTTTCCCGCCGACGCCTATGGCAATGCGTTCATCTGCGAGCCGGCGGGCAATCTCGTGAAGCGACTGGTGCTCAATCCCGACAAGGGCTTGGTCAAGGGTACGCCGTTCTACGACCAGCAGGAGTTTGTGGCGTCGACCGACGAGCGTTTCCGCCCCGTCAACGCGCTTACCGGCCCCGAAGGCGCCCTCTACCTCGTGGACATGCATCATGGCGTGATCCAGCACCGGATCTCGCTTACGACCTACCTGCGCAAGCAGGGTGAAGATCGCGGCCTCATTGCGCCCCTCCACCTCGGCCGCCTCTGGCGCGTCGTCCCTGAAGGCCATAAGACCACGGCGCTGAAGGGCCTGGCCGGACTCAAGCCAGCTGAACTCATCACCGAACTCGGCAGCGGCAACGAATGGCGCCGCGAGACCGCGCAGCGCCTGCTCGTCGAGAGCGGTGACCAGTCCCTCGCCGCCGCGCTGACCGCCTTCGGACTCAAGGCCGCCACGCCCATGGGCCGCGTGCATGCGCTTTGGACTCAGCACGGACTTAAGGTCACCGACTGGGCGCTCGTCTCGGCTGGATTGGCCGACACCGATCCGCGCGTCCGTGCCGCCGCCCTGCGCGTCTCAGAAGGCCTTGTCGCCGGCCCGCATCGCGCTGAGGTCATCGCCCGCTGGACCGCACTCGCCGCGAGCGAAGCCGTCCCCGAGGTGCAGCTGCAGCTCGTCCTGACCATGGGCGAAGCCAAGGACCTCGCCGTGGACCTCGTCGCCGCCGCGCTCGCGCACCGCGCCGCGGAGCACATCGCCATCCAGGATGGTTTCATCAGCGGCCTCGCTGGCCGGGAGCTCGAGAACTTCGCCGCGGTGCTCAAGCAGCCCGCCGCCTATTCGAAGACCTTGCCCGCCGCGCTGCTGCGCTGCGTCTTCTCTGAGCGTAAGCCGGAACGCATCGAGCAGGCCCTCGCCATCATCGCCGCGCTGCCGCTGCGGTCGCAGCAGGTGACTTTGCTCGGTTCGCTGACCGCGCACCCGACCGTCACCGCCAAGCGTCCCGTCAAGCTCGCCGCCGAGCCGGTTTCGCTGGCTAAGCTTTCCAAGAGTAAGGACGCCGCGATGATCAAGGTCCTCGCCTGGTTCAAGAGTACCGTCGTCTGGCCCGGCAAGCCCGGCGTCATCGTCCCCACCGCGAAGGCGCTCACTAATGAGCAGCAGCTGCTCTTTGATTCCGGCAAGCAGACCTACGCCGGCCTGTGTGCCGCGTGCCACCAGCCGACCGGTAAAGGCCTCGAGGGGCTGGCTCCGCCGCTCGCCGATTCCGAGTGGGTCAACGGCGACCCCGAGCGCATTGTGAAGGTCATTATGCATGGCCTGCGTGGTCCCATTAAGGTGAAGGGAATCAGCTATAATTACGACATGCCCGCCGCCGGTTTCCTGACCGATGAGCAGATCGCTGGCGTCCTGACCTACATCCGCCGCGAGTGGGACCACGAGGCCGCACCGGTGCCCCTCGACCTCGTCCAGAAGATCCGTGCCGAGACCAAGGGCCGGACCGATGCGTGGACCGAGCCGGAGTTGCTGAAGAAGTAAGCGCGACCGAAGGTCGCGCGGGGGAACTGCTGGCATGGTGAACTGCTGCGAAGCAGCGGCAACTTGGCCATGGCCGCCGGATGGCGGCCGCAGGGTAGGGGCAGGACACCGTCATGCTCGCCTGCCTCGATGTGTTCCCAGCCGCCAACCGCTAACCGCCATCACCTCGCGGCTCTGCCGCGCAGGGTAGGGACGTGACGGCGTCGCGTCCGCTGTCTTTGGGTAGGGCTGGCCATCCTTGGCCGGCCGCGGCCGAGCAGGGATGCTCGGCCCTACCTCGAGACAGCGGGTTAAGCTCAAAGGGAAACCGGAGACCGGATGATTGGCTGGAGCTTGGGTAGGGCGGTGATTGCCATCGCCGCCGTTCGAATCCGTAGGTGGGGAGTCGTCGGGTCTTAGCCTAGGTCGACGTGGTCCGATGTCCGTTTGCGAACGGACGTGATGGCAATCACGTCCCTACCTGGAGGCACTAATGCTCCCAACTGCTCAAATAGGGCAGGGGAACGCGGTTGCCACGCAGGGCGGGGTGAAACAGAAGTAAGCAACCCCTTACCCCGCCATGCATATTACCTGGATTGATTGGGTCATCGTCGTCGCTTCGATCCTGATCTGCTTCGTCCCCGCGCTGTTTCTCGCCAAGCGCTCGAGCGGCAGCACGGCCGAGTTCTTCGCCTCGGGTCGCTCGGTGCCGTGGTGGCTCGCCGGCCTCTCGATGGTCGCGACCACCTTCTCGTCCGACACCCCGAACTGGGTGACCGAGCAGGTCCGTAAATACGGCGTCGCCGGCAACTGGCAGTGGTGGGCCTTCGTGCTGACTGGTGTCGCCACCGTCTTCTTCTTCGCCCGCCTCTGGCGTCGCTCGGGCGTCATGACCGACCTCGAGTTCTACGAGCATCGCTACTCCGGTACCGCCGCCTCGGTCGTGCGCGGTTTCCGCGCCCTCTATCTCGGGTTATTCTTCAATTGCTTCATCATGGGCATGGTGACCTTGGCTGCCTGCAAGATCGCCAACATCCTCTTCGGCATGCCTGCCTGGCAGACCATCGTCGTCTGCGGGATCCTGAACGTCGTCTTCGCCGCGCACTCCGGCCTCTGGGGTGTGCTGGTCATCGATATGATCCAGTTCTTCATCAAGATGACCGCCGTCTTCGCCGCGGCTTGGTTCTCGCTGGTCGAGGTCGGCCGCCGTCTGGCCGGCGATGCCAGTGGCTGGACTGGTCTGAAGTTGCTCGTCGAAAAACTTTCCACCCAGCAGGTCGTCACGACCGACGGCGTGCCGGTGATGTCGGTGTCGGACGGCAAGGGTCAGCCGATTCTCGACATGCTGCCGAACTTCACGATGTCGGAACTGGCGCTGATGATCTTCATCCTGCCGATCGCCATCAGCTGGTGGGCCAACTGGTATCCCGGCGCCGAGCCCGGCGGCGGTTCCTACATCGCGCAGCGCATGCTGGCTTCGAAGTCGGAGAAGGACTCACTCGGCGGCACGCTCTTCTTCAACGTCGCCCACTACGTCCTGCGTCCTTGGCCGTGGATCATCACCGCGCTGTGTTCCATCATCGTCTACCCTGACCTCGCCGCGATCAAGTCAGCCTTCCCGAACGCGGACCCCGCGCTCATCGGCCATGACTCCGCGTTCCCGGCGATGCTCATGTTCCTGCCCGTCGGCTTCGTGGGCCTGATGATCGGCGGCCTCATCGCCGCGAATTCCTCGACCATCCTCACGCACCTCAACTGGGGTTCTTCGTACCTCGTCCACGACTTCTACCGCCGCTTCATGAAGAAGGACGCCAGCGAGGCGCACTACGTGAACGTCGGTCGCCTTTCGACCGTGCTCCTGTATGTCGTCGCCGCGGTGCTCAGCCTTTATATGACCTCGGCCCAGCAGGCCTTCCAAGTCCTGCTCTCCATCGGCGCGGGTACCGGCCTGCTCTATATCGCGCGTTGGTTCTGGTGGCGCGTCTCCGCTTGGTGCGAGGTCGTCGCCATGGTGATGTCGCTCGTGACCTCGGTGGCCGTGCCGTTCTTCATGCCACACGCGGACTTCGCGACCACGACCATCATCCAGGTCGGCCTGACCACGCTCTCGTGGCTCATCACCGCGTATGCCGGCCCGCAGACGGACCGCGCGACGCTCATCAGCTTCTGCCAGAAGGTGAAGCCCGCGGGTCCCGGTTGGACGGATATTCGCGCTGCGGCGGGCATCAGCGACACCGAGATCGCTCAGGAGAACCGCATCGGCTCCGCCTTCGTCGGCTGGATCGCCGGGTGCGCGCTGATCTGGGCTTCGCTCTTCGCCATCGGCAACTTCCTCTATTCGTCGGGAGATCCCAAGCGCCTCACCATGGCCTGGGTGCTCACCGCCGTCACGGTTGTGAGCGGCTTCGTGCTCCTCAAGGTCACCCAGCAGCTCTGGGCGGATAGTACGGCGGCAGAGAAGCGGGCGTAAGCGCCCGCGGGGAAATGCTGGCACGGTGAACCGCTGCGAAGCAGGCGCGGCGAAGTCGCGAGGGGATATGCTGGCATGCTGCGAAGCAGAGGCATGTATTCCAGGTGGCGGGATTTGATATGCCGACCGCCATCCGCTAACACCTCTCCCGGGTAGGGCTGGCCATCCTTGGCCGGCCGCGGCCGAGCAGGGGTGCTCGGCCCTACCTAGATGCAAAGGCAGATAGGACAGCACGTGGTGTCGCCCCTACCTAATGCCATTGCTTCGCAGCCGTTCACCAGGTCAGCAGATCCCCGCGTCCGCGGATTATCCGCGGGTGACGCCGAAGCGGAAGACGAGCTTTTGGGAATACTGTTCGCCGGGGCGCAGGATGCCGCTGGGGTAACCGAGGCGATGGAACGCAGGCTGGTTCGGCGAGTCCGGGAAGAGGCCGGGCTCGAGGCAGAAGCCTTGGCGGAAGGCGAAGGGCTTAGGCCAGCGGCCTTGCACGGTGCCGGTGAGGAAGTTGCCGGTATAGAATTGGAGTCCGGGGGCGTCGGTGAGGACTTCGAGCGTGCGGCCGGAGGACGCTTCGGCGACGAAGGCGGCGGACTTCAGGGACTTATCCGTGCCGAGGTCGTAGCAGTGGTCATAGCCTCTTCCGCGACGGAGCTGGTCATGCGGGGCGCCGATGCGTTCGCCGATCGCGTGCGGGCGACGGAAATCAAACGGCGTTTTCGTGACATCCATGAACTCGCCGGTCGGGATGAGCGCGGCCGTGACTGGTACGAGGCGATCGGAGCGGAGCGTCATGCGGTGGTCGAGGATACTACCTTGGCCGGCGAGGTTGAAGAAGACGTGGTTCGTGAGATTGCAGGTCGTCGGGGCGTCGGTCGTCGCCGCGAAGTCGATGGTCAGTTCGTCGGCATGGTCAGGTAGGGTGTAGGTGACCGTCACGTTGAGCGTGCCCGGGTAGCCTTCTTCGCCATCGGGGCTGACGGTGGTGAAGCGGACCGCGGAGGCGTCGGCGGTGCGGATCGCTTCGGATTTCCAGACGCGCTTATCGAAGCCACGGAGACCGCCGTGGAGGTGGTTGCCGTTGTTGTTCTGCGCCAGGGCAATGGTGCGGCCGTCGATGGTCAGCTGGCCGTTCGCGAGGCGGTTGGCGTAACGGCCGACGGTGCTGCCGAGGAAGGGATTCCCGGCGACATAGTCCTCGAGTGAGCGGAGTCCGAGGGTGACTTCACCGAGGCGGCCTTGGATGTCCGGGACGCGGATCGAGATGAGCGTGGCGCCGAACTCGCTGACCGAGACTTCCATGCCGCGGGCGTTCGTGAGCGTGTGGAGCTGGACCGGCTGGCCGTCGATGAGGCCGTGCTGGCGGCGGAGGGTCAGGCCGGCGCGTCGCGAGCGGCGGAGGGTCAGGAAGCCCGTCACCAGGAGGGTGCCGTAGACCAGTGCTTCAGGGGAGAGCATGGCGAGAAATTGCGGGGTGAGGGAGGGGTGGGCAAATCAAACAGGATGCCATGGGGGTCTGCTGGTAAGCTGGCATGCTGCGAAGCAGAGGCATGTATTTTCAGGTGGCGGGTGGCAGCCCCGGGTGGCTGGTGGCGGGTTTTGATATACCAACCGCCATCCGCTGACCGCTGACCGCTAACACCTCTCCCATGTAGGGCTGGTCATCCTTGGCCGGCCGCGGCCGAACAGGGATGCTCGGCCATACCTCGTTGTGCATGTAACAAAAAAGCCGCCTGGTCGGGCGGCCTGTCTTTGCTTCGCAGCCGTTCACCATGCCAGCGGATCCCCGCCGTCCGGTTTACTTCGTCTTGGTTTCCTTGGCGGCGGCGACGGAGGAGCCGAGGAGGGCGGTCCAGTCGGTCGCGATGCGTACCGCTTCCTGGAGCTGGATATCGTAATCCGGCCAATCGTCATCTTCGAGGGGGTCACGCATGCGGCTGGCCCGCTTGCTCTTCGCGGCGGAGGCCGGGCCTTCCTTTTTCTCCTGCTCGATGGCCGCATCGAGTTTCACGTCCTGGACCTTGAAGGCCTTCTTCGCGTAATCGGAGAGCTCGCGGCGGATCTGTTCGCGGAATTCCAGGTCGTCCTTGCGCTCGGTGCTGCGCTGGTCGAGCGAGAGTGACACGTCCTTGCGGACCTGTCGGCTCTTCGTCCAATCAATCGTACGGGAGAGCGTGAGGAATTCCGGGAGCTCGGACTGGCGGCGGGTGGAGCCGGCGGCGAGATGGGCGATGAGGCTGTCGGAAAGCTTGGCCTTCAGCCAATCGCCTTCGTCGGCCTTGGTGAGCGTGGGCGTGACAGAATCCCAAGGGAGGGGGCGGTCGAGGTCGGACTCGGAAACCGGCAGCACCGAATAGACGGAGGGGACGACGATATCGGCCGGGACGCCCTTGAGCTGGATCGAAGAGCCGCTGGGAGCGTACCACTTCTGGATGGTGACCTTCACCGCGGACTTCAGGTTCTTATCAAAGCGGCTCAGCTCGATGATGTTCTGCACCGATCCCTTGCCGTGGGTGTTCGTATCGCCGACGACGATGGCGCGACGGTGGTCGCGCATCGCACCGGCGAAGATCTCGGAGGCCGAAGCGGAGAGTTTCGAGGTCAGCACGATCAGCGGACCATTCCAGGCGACCTTCTCGTCTTCGTCGCGGTAGTCTTCGGAACGACCTTGGCTGTCGCGGACCTGGAGGACGGAGCCTTTCGGGATGAAGAGCCCGGAGATGTCGACCGCCTCGGTGAGGAGGCCGCCGCCGTTCTTGCGGAGATCCATGATGAGGGCCTTCATGCCCATCGCCTTGAGCTTATTGATGAGTTGCTCGATGTCGGCCGAGGGACTCGAGCCGGAGCCGTCGGCGTTCTTGCCGTAGAACGAAGGAAGGTCGATGACGCCGAGGAGCAGCGTGCCATTGCCGTTCGGGACTTCGAAGGCCTTAGCGGAGGCCATCTGGCCGACGAGCTTGATCTGGTCGCGCTTGAGCACGATCGTCTTGCGGCCGCCAGCGGCCATATCGACGAGGAGGCGGACGGAGGTGCCTTGCTTGCCGCGGATGCGGCTGATCGCCTTCGAGAGGCGCATGCCGACGATGTCTTCCATCTCGCCGGTAGCACCTTGGCCGACGGCGATAATCTTGTCACCCGACTTGGCCTGACGGGAGAGGTCGAGCGGACCCCCGGGAAGGATATCCTTGATGACGCAGACCCCGTCTTCGTCCGAGAGCGTCGCCCCGATGCCCACGAGTGAGTTGCGCATCGCGATCTCGAACTCTTCCAGCGACTGCTGGGAGAAGAAGGTCGAGTGCGGGTCATACTGGCTCGAGTAGGAGTTAAGGAAGAGCTCCTCGACCTCGTGCTGATCGAAGTTAAGGTAGGTGCGGGTCTTGTCGTAGCGCTTCTTCAGGCGGTCGGCGGATTCCTTGGTCCTTTCGGGGGTGATTTCCGGGAGGGCCTGTTCCTTGGGGGCCTTGGCGGCACCGGTGCGATCTTCGCCGAGGAGTTCCGAAAGCATGTCGAGGCGGAGGCGGCGCGCCCAGAGGGCGTCGGCGGCTTCCTGGTTGGCGGGCCACTCGGCCTTCTTGCGGTCGACGGGGAAAGTGCCCGGCTGGGTGAGGTCGATCGGTTGGTCGAGGGCGGCGAGGTTCGAGACCGTGCGCTCGTTGACCCTCTTCTTGAAGAGGGCGTAGATCTCGAAGGCCGGAGTCAGGTTGCCGCGCTGCAGGTAGAGATCGAGCGTCTTGCCGTAGCGGTTGACGAACTCGTCCACTTCTTCGGCCGTGAAGTACATCTTCGCGCCATCGAGGTTTTCGCAGTAGGTCTTCACGACAGAGTTCATGTCGACCGAGCCCATGTCCTTCTTGCTGATGTGGAGCTTCTCGAGGAGCGCCGCGGTGGCGCGCGTCTCGTTCTGCATCGACTGCGTGGTGGTGAAGCCGGCGGTCTGGGCGGAGGCCAGCGCTGCCAGAAGGATCGGCAGCAGGAAAAGTCTGAGGCGCATAAAGGGTGGGGTGGGGAAACTTAGCGTAGGCGGGCGCTAAGTTCTTCGAGCCTACGTTTCTCGCCGACAGTGAGCGAGCCGAATCCCCCAGCCGAAATCTTATCCAGTAGCCGGTCCATTTCCGCACGGGCTTGGGCGGAGGTGAGCGGGCGGGATGAGGGATTTACCTCGGTCGGGGTCTCAAAAGCTGGGCTTGGAGCGTCGGTTGGCATGGGTTCCTGTACCTGAGCGTGACTGGGCGCCCAATTTGTCCGGTTGAGATAACGCCAAGCGAGCCAGCCGAAGATCAGGCCGCCGAGGTGGGCCGAGTGGGCGATGTTGTCGGTCCAGGCGCCTTTCCAACCGGGCCAGTCGTGGCGGCCCGGGAATTCGGAGAAGGCCCAGCCGAGCACCGTGAAGAGCGAGACCACGATGAGGAGCCAGCGGACCTTGAGCGTGACGGGCAGGAAGAAGAATAGGAGCAGGGTGATCTGGTGATCGAGTTTATCGAGCAGCGCGACGAGCATCAGCGCGTAGACGCCGGCGGAGATACCGAGGAGCGCACCGTCATGCCGGCCGCCGAGGCCACTGAGATACCAAGTGAGTGCTCCGATGATCGCGCCACCGACAAGTACCTTCAGGAGCGTGACCGGTCCGTGCTCCTGCTCAACCGTTGCGCCGGTCCACCAAAGCACGAGTCCGTTACCGAGGAGATGCCAGAACCCATCGTGCAGGAGCGCATGCGTGACCCACTGCCAAGGCTGCAGGGCGCTTTCTCTGAGCACCATCCAGCCGAGGAAGTCCGCGTGCGCGGATTCCTGGATCAGGTTAAGGATGAAGAAACTGACGAGGATGCCGACGACCCATGCCGTCAGGGAGATCGGCGTGCGCGGGGCGCCCGTCGATCGCATATAGGCCCGGTCGCCGATGCCCATGCGCGCAGGCCGTCCTCAGAGCTTCTTCACGATCGCGTCGGCGAGGCCATACTCGATGGCCTCCTCGGCGGTCATGTAGAAGTCGCGGTCGGTATCCTTGGTGACTTTTTCGATCTTCTGCTTCGAGGCCTTGGCGAGGATCTCGTTGAGCTCGGAGCGGAGGCGTTCCATTTCCTGGGCCTGGATGTGGATGTCCACGGCGGTCGCCTGAATGCGGCCCATGATGAGCGGCTGGTGGATCATCACGCGGGAGTGGGGGAAGAGGAGGCGGTTGCCCTTTTCCTTGGGAGCCTGCAGGAGGATGGAGCCCATCGAGGCGGCCATGCCGGTGACGACGACCTTCACGGGGGAGCTGATCATCCGGATGGTGTCATAGACGGCCATGCCAGAGGTGATGGAGCCACCCGGGGTGTTGATGTAGAAGGTGATCTCCTTGCCGGGGTCGATGCCGTCCAGGTACAGGAGCTTCTCGACGATGTCGCGGGCAGACGCGTCTTCGACGGCGCCCCAAAGGAAGATCTTCCGCTGTTCGAGGAACTTCTTCTGGATGAGCATGGCGCTCGGGCCGCCGTCCTTGGGGGCGGCCGGGGTCTTCTCGTCCTCGTCTTCGTCGTCGTTACGCATGGGAGTAGTCAAATTGCCCGAATCCGGCCCCGTGGCAAGCGTGGGAAGGCGAAGCAGTCGGGGAAACCATTCACAGTCGGCGGGCGACCTTGCTCCCCGGAGGGGCTTATGCCTAGGTTCCGGCCGTGCCCACCCTCCGCCTCACCGGCCTGCGCCGCCAGCTCGGCACGACGCCCGTCCTCGCGGGGGTCGATCTCGTCGTCGAGGCGGGCACGCTCTGCTGCCTGCTGGGTCCCTCGGGTAGCGGAAAGACGACCTTGCTTAAGGTGCTTGCCGGCCAAATCGAATCCCAAGGGGGCACGGTGTTGTTGGACAACCGCGATATCACCTTCGCCGAGTCCGCCGAGCGCGGTTTCGGGTTCGTCCACCAGAACTACGCGCTCTTCCCGCATCTCTCCGTTCTCGAGAACGCCGCGTTCTCGCTCGATGCCGAAAAACTCTCCGCCGCGGAGATCAAGACGCGCGCCCTCGAAGCGCTGAAGCTCGTCGGAGCCGATGGCTGGGCCGCACGCCGTCCGCAGGAGCTCTCCGGCGGCCAACAGCAACGCGTCGCGCTCACCCGCGTCCTGGCGCTGCGTCCGAAACTACTCCTGCTCGATGAGCCGCTGAGCAACCTCGACGCCGCTTCACGCCTCGAGGTCCGCGACGTCATCCGCAAACTCGTACGTGCGACCGGCGTGACGGTGCTCTGCGTGTTGCACGACCAGAAGGACGCCTTCGCGATGGCTGACCGTCTCGCGATCATGCACGAAGGCCGTATCGTCCAGGCCGGCGTGCCCATCGACCTCTATCGCCGCCCGGCGGACAGCTGGATTGCGACATTTCTTGGTTCCGCGAACCTCATCCCGGGTAAGGTTACGCAGGTCGGCGCGGGTGAGTTCGTCGCCGAGACCGCGGTGGGCGAAGTGCGCGGAGCCCTCGCGACACCCGAAAGCGCTCCCGCCCCCGGCGCGAAGATTGTCGTCTGCGTTCGGCCCGAGTGCCTGAAGCTCGACTTCATGGCACCGGAAGAGAACGCCTTCGCTGGCTCCATCGTGGCCTCGCTCTTTCAGGGCGACGTTTCACTGCACGATTTCAAGACCAAGGAAGGCGTGGTCCTCAAGGTCTCCGAGGCCAATCCGCGCCAGCGGGTCGGCTCCAAGGCCACCGTCACCGCCTGGGTCGAGCCCGAGGACGTTGTCGGGCTGAATCGTTAATCAAGACTTAGAGCGACGGAATTTTCCCGGCGTCTGTCTATAGCGGGCCTTGAAGGTCGCTTGCAGGTAGTGGCTATGCGTGAAGCCCGTCTGCTCGGCGATCAGGTCGATGGTGAGGTTGGTCTCGCGGAGGAGTCGTTCCACTTCGTGGAATCTCACGCGCAAGATTTCGTCTTTCGGTGAGCGCTTGAGCACCGTCTTCATCCGTCGGTCGAGCGTGCTGCGTGAGGCGCCCAGTTTTGTGGCGAGCTCGTTGACGTCGAGCCCGCGCGTGGCGCCTTCGCGGATGAGCGCGACCGCGCGCGCGACGAGCCGATCGCGGATGACCAGTTCGCCGGAGGAGCCGCGGACCACGATGCCCTTCGGTGTGAGCAGGATTGGCTTCGTCCGGGAGGACTTGCCCTGCATCAAGCGATCGAGCAGTTCAGCGGCGGCGAAACCGACCGCCTGCCCGTCGAAGCGGACGCTCGAGAGGGGCGGGGTGGTGAAGCTGCAGAGCGTCTCCTCGTTTTCGGCGCCGACGACCGCGACTTCCTCCGGTACCGCGACGCCTGCCGTCTGGCAGGCCTCGAGCAGGCGGACGCCGAGTTGATCCGTCGTCGCGAAGATACCCACGGGTTTAGGCAACTGCGCGATCCATTGAATGAGGCGCGACTGGCTCTGCTCCCAGTCCGGGACGCGCTCGGGGTGATTTTCGGGAAGTTCGAGGCAGCGATGTCCGTAGGCGCGGACGACCTTCTTGAAGTTGTCGACCCGCTCGACGAAGAATTCCTCGTTGCGTTGGCTGTAGGCGGCGAAGTGCCGGTAGCCACGTTCGTAGAGGTGCTCGGCCACCATGCGGCCGATATCCTCATTATTGCAGCCCACGAACGGTCGGCCGCCGGCGAAGTGGGTGGAGCGGAGTTCGACGGCCGGCAGGCCCGTGGCCGCGACCAATTTGGAGGTCTCGGCGCTGAAGGTGCGGGTCAGGATGCCGTCGCCGTCCCAATCCTTGAGCCAGGTCGGCGGAGAGGAATCGAGGGCGCGGAGTTCGAGGTAGGTCGACCAAGGCCCGTGGGCTGCGACGTAGCTCCGGACCCCGGCGAGCAGCTCACGCGTGTAGCTGCGGGTAGTCTCGATGAGCAGGGCGACCCGCGGGGCGCGGCGATGGGCGGGGGAGGGCATGGAATTTGACCAGAAACCTTACTTTTAGTGCATCATACCTGTAATGACTATTCGGGCAAGAAAGGATATAGTTCCTTACCCCCATGAAACTCCGCCTCCTCACTGCTGGCCTCCTCGGCATTTGCGCCTTGGTCTCCGCCGCTGGCCTCATCGATAACAAGAACCAGGCCTCGATCTCCTCGGGCGCCGACAAGCCTGAAAATGCGAAGAAGCCGAAGGTGCTCATCGTCATCGGTGACGCCACCGAGCTGCTCGACACGATGTATCCGGTCTACCGTCTGCAGGAAGCCGGTTTCCAGCCGGTCTTCGCGACGCCCGAGAAGCGCGTCTACCAGACCGTGCTCCACGAGGTGAAGCCAGGTTGGACCATCACCAAGGAGTGGGAGGGCTACACCATCAACTCCGACATCGCCTTCAAGGACATCAAGCCCGAGGAGTACGCGGGTATCTTCTTCAGCGGCGGCCGTGCCCCGGAGTATATCCGCGAAGACGAGGCGCTCCTGGCCGCCACCCGTTGGTTCTGGGAGAATAAGAAGCCGATGATGAGCGTCTGCCACGGCGTCGAGATTCCCGCCCGTGCCGGTATCGTGAAGGGCCTCCGCATGGCCACTGTGCCGAAGTGCAAGTTCGACCTCGAGGTCTGCGGCGGCATCTTCGTGAACGCCCCGGTCGTCATCGATCGCCACATGGTCAGCGGCCGCACCTTCCATGACAACGGCGCCTTCGTCGGCCCGTGGATCAAGATGCTCGAAGCCCAGCGCGACCAGAAATAAACGCCATGCTTTCCCGTCGCGATTTCCTCCGCTCCGCCGGTCTCGCCGCCGCCGCGGTCGCCGCCGCACCTGCCCTCCGGGCTCAGGGCGCGGACTCCTTCCGTCTCCGCTACGTCCTCTCCTCCGCGATGTACGGCTACGCGCCGCTCGCCGAGATCTTGCCTGAGGTCGCCAAGACCGGCAGCGAGTCGATTGATATCTGGTGCAAGGTGCACGGTGATCAGCGCGAGCAGGCCACGGCGCTCGGCGACGAGGCCTTTGCGGCTCTGCTGAAGAAGCATGGCGTGAAGGTGGGCGTCAGCACCCGCTATCCGCTCGGCCCGTTCAAGCTTCAGGACGAGATGGCCTGGGTGAAGCAGCATGGCGGCACGACCGTCGTCTGCGGCAGTACCGGACCGAAGAATCCGTCCGGCGTCGCCGCCAAGGCGTCCATCGCCAAGTTCCTCGAAGACATGAAGCCCCACGCCGCCAAGGCCGAAGAGCTGGGCGTGCGGATCGCGATTGAGAACCACTCGAACCAGGCGCTGCACCATCCGGATTCGATCCGTGCCTTCGCCGAATTGAACAAGTCCCCTGCACTCGGCGTCGCTTTCGCGCCGCACCATCTGCATGAGTGGGCTGACCAGATCCCCGCGCTGCTCCGCGACCTGGGTGCGCGCAACCTTCCGTTCATGTATTTCCAAGAACACTCCGCCGGCATCTTCAAGAAGGCTTCCAAGGAAGAAGAGCTCCAGCAGATGGCTGGTCGTGGTAAGCTCGACTACCGCCCCATCGTGAAGGCGCTGCGCGATATCCGTTTCAACGGTCAGGTGGAGCTGTTCATGCACCCGACGCCGCGCGGTATCCCGGTCATGCCGACGACCCCCGAGGTCACCGCGCTCATCAACGAGTCCCGCGCCTACGTGGAGAAGTGCGTTCGCGAGACCGCATGATGCTGCGCCTCGTAATCCTACTCGGCGCCGCCGCGCTGGGCGCCGAACCTCTCGTCACCGGTTTCGAGCGCTTCCATGCGTCGGCACCGACGGCCGAAGGCGGCCGGCTGCTTTACAACGAGCTCGGTTGCGTGAATTGCCACGGCGGCGAGACTGGCCTGCCCGCCATGCGCGGTCCGGCGCTCGCGACGGTCACTCAGCGCGTCCGCTCCGAGTGGCTCCGTAAGTTCGTCGCCGATCCGGCGTCCGTCCACCCTGGCGCAGTCATGCCGCAGGTGTTGGCGAAGGCCGACGACAAGACCCTCGTCGCCATCGAACACTATCTCGCCTCGCTGAAGCCGAAGGCGGCCTCCAAAGCCGCGGCGAAGATCATGCACGTGAACGGCGCCCGCGGCGGCGAACTGTTTAACACGCTCGGGTGCGTCGCCTGCCACGCGCCCGGCAAGGATTTCATCCCGGCTGAAGGCGTGCCCAAGGCTTCCGAGTTTACGCACCGCAGCGTCGGCTTCGCCGACCTCAAGGCGAAGTATAGCCTCGATAGCCTGGGCGCGTTCATCCTCGACCCGCTCAAGGTGCGTGCGGACGGGCGCATGCCCAAGACCGCGATGGATCGGCAGGACTCCATCGACATCGCCGGCTACCTGCTGGAGTTTCAGGGCAGCGATGGTCGGATTGATCAACCCTTCGTCTCCATCGTCGGGGACAAGAACCTCGCGATTGCTGGCCGCAAGGCCGTCATCGCCGCCCAGTGCGCCGCGTGTCACGACCTCCCTAAGGATGCCGCGGCGAAGCCCGTCACCCTGAATAAGAACGAAGGGGGTTGTCTCGAGGCCGACCACGCCAAGGGCCCCCGATATACACTTTCCGACGCGCAGCGTGCCTCACTGAAGCTCTTCCTCGCGAAGAAGGACGAGTCCGCTTCGCCCAAACTTGCCGCCGACCTGACGCTGCATGCGCTCAACTGCGTCGCTTGTCATGAACGTGACGGGAAGGGCGGACCTGATGCCGCGCGTAAGCCTTACTTCCTGGGCGATCATAATCTCGGCGACACCGGTCGCTACCCGCCGCCCCTCACCGGCATCGGCGGCAAGCTCCGCCCCGAGTGGCTGGCCAAGGTGCTTGCCCCGCGTATCGAGGCTAAGCCCGCCGAACTATTCACGAGCCACAACAAAGCAGACGAGACCCGCGTGCGGCCCTATCTGAAGACCAAGATGCCGCAGTATGGCGCGTCCGTCGCAGATCTGGCCAAGCTCCTCGGTGTCGCTGACGCGCGACCCGCTTTGAAGTTCGAAGGCGGCGACGACACCGCTGGACGCAAGCTACTGGGCACGCAGGGCGGTGCGGGTTGCATCACCTGTCACCGTTGGGGCGATCGCCCGTCTCTTGGCGTCCAAGGGCCTGACTTGAGCAATATCGCCGCACGACTGCAGGAAAGCTGGTTGCGTGAGTATCTCATCAATCCCGCTGGTTATCGACCGGGCACGCTGATGCCTTCCTTCTGGCCAGGCGGAAAATCCTTTAATCAGGAAATCCTCGGCGGCGACACCGACAAGCAGATCGCCGCGATCTACAAGTTCGCCGAGAGCGCGAACGGCGATCCTGAAGGTTTCCCTCAAAATCGTAACGGTGAATTCGAGGTCGTGCCTAAGGACCGGCCCGTCGTGCAGCGCGCCTTCACGGAAGGCGTCGGCGTGCGGGCGATCCTCGTCGGTTTCCCGAGCGGCGTGCACCTCGCCTATGACGGCGACAAAGGTGGCCCCGGCCTCGCCTGGAAGGGGCGCTTCTTCGACGCCTACCTGACCTGGTTCTCGCGCTTCCCGACCTTTGAGAAGCCCATCGGCACGGAGGTCGTCGCCTGGCCTAAGCCCACTGGTCGCTTCCTCGGCTATCGTCTGGATGCCAAGGGTAACCCCACGTTCCTGAACGAGCAGGGCGGCGTGAAGGTCGAAGAGACCTACGAAGGCATCGAGAACGGCCTTCGTCGCACCGTCATCTGGGCGCCCACGCCCGACTTCACCCCGACGATCACGCATCCTGCGGGAATGATCGTCGACGTGAAGGAATCTTCCGCTCAAGGCCGTCGCGTCTTCACCTATCTCTGGAAATGAAAGCCACGATTGTAGCCCTCCTTGCCGCCGCCTCGCTTTCCGCGGCGTCCTACGACATCGCCGACATCCTCACGGCGAGCACCGCAGCCGATACGCGCGCCAAGGATTGGAAGCCCGGTGACGGGCTCGCGCTGGAGGTCAGCGGCATGGATTGGACCGCTGACGGCAAACTCGCGCTGTCGATCCGCAAGGGCGAGGTCTGGGTGCTTGACGGCGTCCTCGATGCCAAGCCGACTAAAGTCAGCTACCAGCTCTTCGCCTCCGGTCTGCATGAGCCGCTCGGCCTGCTGCGGGACGGCAAGGACCTGCTCGTCACCCAGCGTACCGAGACCACGCGCCTGCGTGACAGCAACGGCGATGGTGTCGCCGACGAATACCTTACCGCCGGCGCAGGCTGGAACGTCTCTGGTTCCTATCACGGTTATGCTTACGGCCCCAAGCGCGATGGACTCGGACAGCTCTGGGTCACGCTCAACGTCGACATGGGCGACCATGCCGACAACAAAGCCCCGTGGCGCGGCTGGGGTGGCGTCCTCGGTCAGGACGGCAAATTCATCCCCATGGCGGCTGGCATGCGTTCGCCGTGCGGCCTCGGCACGAACCTCGCCGGCGACATGTTCTGCGTCGACCAGCAGGGCACGTGGATTCCGACCACTCCGATCTACCATCTGCGCAAAGGCGCGTTCTTCCTGAACCCCGAAGGCATCGCCTCTGAGAGCCGCCCCGAGTCACCGCTCAAGCTTTCCGCGAAGATCCCGGAGAAGCGTCCGTATCCCGAGGCCCTCAAGGCTTTGCCCGAGATGCGCCCGCCCGCGGTATGGATGCCCTATAACAAGGTCGGCCGAAGCGGCACCGACCTCGCCACGTGCGATGCCGGCGGCAAGTTCGGCCCCTTTGATGGGCAGATGTTCGTGGCCGAGTTCACCGACGCTAAGATCAGCCGTGTCTTCCTGGAGAAGGTCGACGGCGAGTATCAGGGCGCGTGCTTCCCGTTCGTCGGCGGCTTCGCCTCCGGCATCGTGCGGCTCAGTTTCGCGCCGGACGGCTCGCTTATGGTCGGCATGACCAGCCGTGGTTGGTCTTCGCTCGGCACCAAGGCTTACGGACTGCAACGGTTACGTTACAACGGCGCCGTGCCTTTCGCCATCAAGGAGATGAAGGCCAAGCCCGACGGCTTCGAACTCACCTTCACCAAGCCCGTCGACGTCGCCCGGGCCGGGGACGTCGCCTCGTACCGTATGACCAACTACACGCTTTTCTATTCGGGCGCGTACGGCAGCGATGAGATCCAGGCCGCTCCGAACGGCATCGTCTCGGCCAAGGTCGCCTCGGACGGACTGAGCGTGCGTCTCAAGGTCGACGGCCTCCGCGAACTTTACATCCACGAACTGCATGCCGATGGCATCCGCTCGGCTGGTGGCGAAGTGCTGGATCATGCGGATGCGTATTACACGCTGAACCGCGTGCCGAAGAACTGACTCGCAACGGGAGGGTAATCCTTTCCTCTTGGGGGCTTGGAACAGCCCACGACTATCCGCGCCGAGATCGGCCCCACACTCAAGCTGGCGACTCCCATCATGCTGGGGATGCTCGGGTATGGACTGATGTTCGTCGTCGACGTCGCCATGGCCGGTCACCTCGGTGAGACCGCGCTGGCGGCCTCGGCCTTGGCTTCGAATCTCAACTACATCCCGTATGTCTTCGGCATCGGCGTCGTCGGCGCTATCGCCGTGTATCAGTCGCAGGATAACGGGGCCGGCGTCGAGGAGTCGTCGCCCGCGATCTTGCGCCACGGCATGGTGCTGGCCGTCGCCATCAGCGTCGCCGCCGCCATCGCCTCGCATTGGGCGGCTCAGTTTATCCCGCTGCTCGGTTCATCGCCGGCCGTCTCCGCCGAGGCTCAGGAGTTTTTCATCCTCATGTCATGGGCCATGGTGCCAGGGCTGGTCTTCCATGCCTTGCGTGGACATCGCGATTCGCAGCACCAGCCATGGATCTCGCTCGTCTGGCTCAGCATCGGCATCCTCGCTAACATCTTCTTCAATTGGCTCTGGATGTTCGGCCATTGGGGCTTCCCTGCGATGGGACTCGCTGGCGCCGGTTGGGCCACGCTCGTCGCCCGCCTCGTGATGCTCATCGGCCTATGGTATACGCCGGGCCGTGGCGAGGTGCGCTGGGCCGACGGCCTCCAGATGACCGTATTCCAACGCCTCATGAAGACCGGCTGGCCGGCGGGACTGCACAGCCTCAGTGAGGTCGGCATCTTCGCGATCGTCCCTGTCATGGCTGGCTGGATCAACGCCACCGCGCAGGCCGCGCACCAGGTCGCCATCAGTACCGCGTCCGCCGCGTTCATGTTGCCGCTCGGCCTCGGCATCGCCGCGGGCATCCGTGTGGGCGAAGCTTATGGCGCCAAGGATCCGCGCAAGGTGCAGGCCATTGGTGTCGGGGCCTTGATCATGGGGGGCCTCATCATGGCAGTCTACGGGCTCGGCATGATCCTCCTGCGTCCGCTCCTGATGGCGACGTATGGCGTCGCCGGGACCGAGACCGCCGTACTGGCTTCGACTTTGCTTATCTTTGCCGCCGTGTGGGCGCCCTTCGACGGCGTGCAGGTCGTGGCGGCCTACCTCCTCCGGTCGGTCAATCGGGCCGCCTGGGCTTCGTGGAGCGTGTTCATCGTCTATTGGCTCTTCTGCCTGCCGCTGGCGCTGGCCCTCGCTTTTCCAGCCGGCTTCCGACTCTTCGGCATTCCGGCTGGTTTCTTTGGCCTCGGGGCTGTGGGCATCTGGATCGCGCTGGCGACTGGGCTCGTCGTCGTGTCATTGGCCATGGCGTGGAAGTTCCGTCAGGCCGCACAGGCCGGGGTCGACGCCTGAGGCCGTCACCTCGTTGGCACGGGCGGGTCAGCCAATCTTCACATCGCGGGGCTTTGCTTAGCTGAGGCGGGGCTTAGTCTGAAGGAGCACCCCAATGCACCTCACTCAGAACATCACCCCTGGCCGGGAGATGGATGAAGATCCGGAATATGGTTTCCGCGAGGAAACCGAAGCCGACGTCATGCTCATGTCGTTTGAGAAGCTTCAGCTGCTCGCGGTCGAACTGCGTGGCTGCGGAGCTGACCCTCAGGCGATCGAGCGCGTCTGCGATTACGTCGTACACGATCGCGTGTACGACGATTCCACCCGATCGCTTTTCCAGTCTACGCTGGAAATCATCCGCCACCGAGCCGGCTAGCCGCTGGTCCAAAGGCCGACGCAAGACCTGGGCCACTCCTGGGGGGAGGGGAGCGTCGTCGTTTGGTCCGTAAAACAAAGAAGCCGACCAGACGGTCGGCTTCTCGGGAGGCTGGCGAAGCAGCTTACTTGATCGAGCAAGCGGAGGAGGTCGTCGGAACGATCTCGACCTTGCGGTGCTCGGCGTCCCACTTGACGAGGCCGTCGGCCTTCGCGAAGAGGGTGTGGTCGCGGCCCATGCCGACGTTGCGGCCGGCATTCATGCGGGTACCGCGCTGGCGGATGATGATCGAACCTGCGGTGGCGAATTCGCCGCCGTAAAGCTTCACGCCGAGGCGCTTGGAGGTGGAATCGCGGCCGTTGGAGGAAGTGCCGCCGCCTTTCTTTGTTGCCATGGTGGTAGGACGTTAAGGGTTAAGCAGAGATGGACTCGACCTTGATCACCGACAGTTCCTGGCGGTGGCCGCGACGGCGGTAGTAGCCCTTACGACGGCGGTGCTTGAAGATGTCGATCTTGTCGCCGCGCTTGTTCTCAAGGATCTTGGCGGTGACCTTCGCGCCGGGGACGGTCGGGGTGCCGATCTTGGCGTCGGCGCCGGAGCCCACGAGGAGGACCTGGTCAAAGGTGAGGATGTCCCCTTCGTTCTTACCAGGGTACTGGTTAACGATGAGGATGTCGCCTTGAGTGACGGTGAATTGGCGACCGGAGGTGATAAATGTGGCCTTCATGGCTGTCGGAAGGTCGGAGCAAACGGAGTGAGGGGGCGTTGGCAAGGGGAATTGTCGGGCGATTAGGGGTTGGGTTAGGGATTTGATAAAGGGGTAGGGGTAGGGGTGGGCATTTTGGGGGTTAAAACGGGCAAAAAGACAGGGCTGAGCTGGTTCGGTCTTCCCTGTCGGGGGGAGGTGCTTAATTCTCCACCCATGAACCCTTTTTACCAAGGCGGTGAGTTCGAGGAGCCGCTCGATGTCGACGAGGCCCTCTCGAAGGAGCTGACCCGCAATCTGTCCAAGGGGCCCAGCGTGCACGCCACGGCCTTCGTCCATTCCAAGGCGGTCGTCATTGGCAACGTGACCGTCGGCCCCAAGGCCAGCGTCTGGCCCTGCGCCGTCCTCCGCGGCGACATCGCCCCGATCGAGGTCGGTGAGGGGACCAATATCCAGGATGGGGCGGTCGTCCATGTCGCTGACGGACTGCCGGCCAAGATCGGTGCCCGCGTCACGGTCGGCCACCTGGCGATGATCCACGCCTGCACCATCGGCGACGAGTGCCTCATCGGTATGCACGCCACCATCCTCGACGGCGCTGTCATCGGTGCGCGTTCAATCGTCGGCGCCAACTCGCTCGTCACCAAGGGTACGCAAGTGCCGCCCGGTTCGCTCGTCATGGGCTCGCCGGCCAAGGTCGTGCGTGCGTTGACGGCCGAGGAGCAGGCAAAGCTGCCCGGTTGGGCCGAGAAGTACGTGAAGGTCGCCGCCCACCATCGTCGCTTCGATTGAGCGTCGTGCCTGCCAGTCAGGTCGTGCTCGGTCCCGCGGAATGGCGGGCCCGTCGCGCGGCGCATGAGGCCCGTGCGGATCGACTCGTCGAGGCCCGTCGGTCTCGGGCGCAGAAGGGCGAGCGCGATCCCGTCGAAGACTTTCTCTTCACCTATTATCCGTTCCGCTTCGCGGCCGTCCGACGTTGGACGCCGGGCGCCGGCATCGCGCTGGCCGAGGCGGACGAGCTTGTCGCTGACCGCCGCTTCCTGCGAGGCGCTGATGGATTCGTGCGGGTGGCCTTGCCCGACGCGGCGCAGGCTGGCCGTTTGGATTTCAGCCTGAGGCTCTGTAGGGCGGTCGCGAACCGCCCGGCGTTCCATGGCTGCTTCGGCCTGCATGAATGGGCGATGGTCTATGGCCAGGCCGAACAGCGCCGCCATGGCTCCTGGCCTTTGCGGCTCGGCGCGGAGGGCACGGACGCCGTCGTCCGCTCGATGCCCGTGCGTTGCACGCATTACGACGCCTTCCGCTTCTTCACGCCCGGCGCGAGGCCGTTGAACAAGATCGCGCCCACCCTCGAAGCGCGGGTCGACAACGAGCAACCCGGCTGCGTGCACGTCACCATGGATCTTTTCAAGTGGGCGATGAAGGCGCAGCCGTGGGTCTCCGCGGAGCTCGCCGCGGACGCCTTCGAGCTCGCGCACGTCGCGCGTACGGTCGATATGCGCGCCAGCCCCTATGACTTCTCCGCCATCGGCCTGAAGCTCATCGCGATCGAGACCGCTGAAGGCCGGAGCGAATATGAAACCGAGCAACGTCGGCTTTCGGCCTTGGCCGAACCTGTCCGCGCACGGCTCATCGCTGAACTTGAACGGGCGCTCGCCTGAATTGCGGGCGCAAAAAAGGCGGACCTTGTGGTCCGCCTTTTGATTTCATTGTCCGACTGCTCAGGGCAGGCGTTCGACGACGAGATCCTTGTAGTCGACCTTGCAGCCCGGGTCATGGGCCTGGATGGCGAAGGTGCCGTTGCCGAGCTTGCGGCCGGCCATGCCCTTCGGCGGGGTCCAGCCTTCCGGCTCGGTGAAGTCGACGGTCTGCTTGCCGTCGATCCAGATCTGGATGCGCTTACCTTCGACGCGGATGCGGTAGTCGAACCAGACATTGTCGGGGGCGGCTGGCGTGTTGAGGACGTCGCGGACGGCGTACAGGCCGCCGGTGCGCTTGATGTCCTTATGGCTGGCGTTGACCTGGCATTCATAGCCAGCGAAGGGCCAGCCCTTGTCTTCATAGGCCGTGTGGAAGTAGAGGCCGGAGTTGGCGCCCGGGTAGGTCTTCACCTTCGCCTTGAAGTCGAAGTTCGTGAAGTTGGCTTTGCCGTCGGCACCGACGAAGAAGAGGTGACCTTGGCCACCGCGGATCTGGAGGACGCCGTCCTCGACCTTGTAGGTACCTTCGGGGGAGTTCTTCGAGGCCTTCCAGCCGGCGAGGGACTTACCGTCGAACATCTGGATCGTTTCGCCGGCGAACGCGGCGTACGAGCTCAGGAAGAGCGCGGCCGTGGCCAGCAGGGTGGTGCGGAGGGGTGAGGTGCTCATGGGGAAGCACTTAACCAAACCCATTCCCGGTTTCTGGCAAAGGTTAATTGGCGGGCTGCCTCCGGTTGGCGTAGATGACCGTATGCGCATTGGGGCAATCGCCGCGTTTCGTGCGCAAGGCGACGTAGCCCATTTCGCGTAGCGTCGCCTCCTCGGCGGGGTGGTTGTAGATCAGCACCACGTCCAGCTCGCGCAGCCGGGTCAGGAAGCGGCGCATCAGGCCGGCGCCGAAGGGGTTGTAGAGGTAGCAGAGTACGCGGCCACCGAGCGGGGCGAAATCGAACGTCTCGGCTCCCTCGGCGGAGAGGAATCCCGGATTTCCGAAAAGCTTCTCGTGGTTGCGGCGGGCGATCGCGACCAGCGGCGCGTGGTAGTCTAAGCCGTGCACGCGTTGGGCCGAGCCGGCGGCCGCGCGGAGCTCAGTCCAGCGCAGCACCGCCTTGCCCTTGCCGCAGCCGACGTCGACGAACGCGAACGCGTCGAAGTCCTCGCCTAGCAAGGTGCGTGTCTCGCGGAAGGCCCAGTCGATCTCGCTCGTCCATGACGCCATGTAGAAGGTCCCTTCGTCGAAGCCGGGCGGCTCGGCGCCGAAGTCTGCCTTCGGGATGCGGGCGTGCGTATCGGTGCCCCGTCGCAGGTCGAACGCATGGGCCTCGCGGAAGTAGCGCCACGGCAGCCATGGCCGACCGGAGGTCAGCATGCGCCAGTAGTCACGCCAGCCGAAAGCGGGGGTTCGCATCCGGCCATGACTCCAACCGGCCGGCCGCCCCGAGGCAAAGGTTAAGTGAAGACCTTGATGCCGGCCTCGCGCATCTCGAGCAGGCGCTTCTTCAGCGTCGAGCGGTTGATGCCGAGGATCATCGCGGAGCGGAGCTGGTTGCCGCGGGTCTCTTCCATGGCTCGGCGGATCATCTCCATCTCGATGGCGGCGAGGATGGATTTTCCGTCGTTCACCCGGCACTGCTTGTAGATCGTATCATAGGCGGGGATGAGGCCGGCGACGGGGGCGGCGGCCTCCGGCAAGGCAGCGGCCGGGGCAGCCATCGCAGCGACGGGAGCCACGGCGATCTTGCGAGGATTCAGGACGTCCTGAGGCAGGTCCTTCGGGAGGATCGTCTCGCCTTTGGCGAGCACGTTGGCGCGTTGCACGACGTTCTCGAGTTCGCGCACGTTCCCCGGCCAATCGTAGGCGAGCAGGGCGTCGAGCGCCTCGTTCGAAAGACGCTTCGGCTTGATCTTCTTCGCGGCGGCCTGGCGCTGCAGCATGTAGTCCACGAGGAGCGGTACGTCGCCCTTGCGGTAGCGGAGCGCGGGCAGGCGGATGCGGAAGACGTTGAGGCGGTAGTAGAGG
>SXGQ01101365.1_pt1 | contig 39877 bp, 38 predicted proteins | sample 3178371 | NCBI WGS metagenome assembly SXGQ01 (sample SAMN11356859, study PRJNA531348) | freshwater metagenome | isolation source: freshwater sample F1-20 | place: China: Fuxian Lake, Yuxi | collected 2017-12-25
CGCGCGGGCCCTGGCCATGCGGCCGCGGGTGATGCTCTTCGACGAGCCGACCAGCGCCCTCGATCCGACGATGACGGCCGAGGTGCTCGACGTGATCGTGGACCTCGCGAAGGCGGGGCAGACGATGGTGGTGGTGACCCACGACCACTCGTTCGCGAAGCGGGCGGCCACGTGGGTCGTGGAACTCGCCGCAGGAAAAGTCGCCCGCCAGGGCACGGCCGCCGAGTTGCTCTGACGCTCCCGCGCCGTGGAAGCCGACCGGCGGTGCGGCCGCGGGTGCGAAGGCCAAAGGAACGAAAAAACTCCGCCCGGGGGTTTCCCCCCGGGCGGAGCTCACTGGCCGAAGTCGGGCAACAGATCTCCGTTCGACCTATTGACCGTCATCTCACTTGCTGGCGACCGTCCGGGCCGTCTTCACCGACGCCGAAGCATCGGGGGTCGGCTCAGCAGCCGGGGCACAGCCCGCACCGCAGGCCGGCTCGGCACCGCACGCCGGCTCGCAGCAGCCGTTGCCGGCCGAGCAGTCGGGCTCACCACCGCAGCAGCTGGTGCCGCAGCAGCTCTTGCGAGCGTGCTTGGCCTTCAGGGCAGCGATCAGGTCGCGGAGCACATGCTTGTGAGCCTTCCGCCCACCGCAGCACGAAGCCGCACCACAGCTGGGCTCGCAGCAGCCAGCACCGGCGTCGCAGGCCGGCTCGCAGCAGCCGTTGCCGGCGTCGCAAGCGGGCTCAGCGCAACCATTGCCAGCACCGCAAGCCGGCTCGCAGCAGCCGTTGCCAGCGTCGCACGCCGGCTCGCAGCAGCTCGTGCCGCAGCAGCTGTGCTTCCGCTTGCACTTCGCGAACAGACCCTTGATGCCCCCGAACAGGTCGTGCTTCTTCCGCATGCCGCAGCACGAAGAACCGGCACCACAGCTCGGCTCGCAGCAGCCAGCACCGGCGTCGCAGGCCGGTTCCGCACAGCCGTTGCCGGCTCCGCAGGCGGGCTCCGCACAGCCATTGCCATTGCCGGCGTCGCAGCCGGGCTCGCAGCAGCCATTGCCGGCATCGCAGCCGGGCTCACAGCACGAAGCACAGCCCTTGTGGCCGAGCATCCTGTCAAGGAGCTCGAAACCGAAGGACTGGCTACAAACGGTGACGCCGAGAACCAGCGCACCGAGATACATCATACGCTTCATCGAGCCACATCTCCTTTGCTTGTGAATCACCGGTGTGCTCGTCCCGCTTGCGACGCTGTCACCCCGAGGTTGTGATCCACGAACTTTCCGCGACAGGCCTGTCGAGCCATTCCGTGACTCGAGTGATCGCAGGTTGCTGCCGCCCCCTGGTTGCCCGACGGGCACAGTGATGCCCCGGGGGACAAGTGGGCTATCGGCGGCCGAAGCGAAGGGGCTTGAACCACTCCCAAGTTTTTTGAACACAGGCACTTGCGCCTGCGTGTCGCGGTGAGAATGACGCGTGTGCCGGGTGCGCAAAGCCTGCGCTCGCGGGCCGCGCGACCGTCACGTTTTCACGGCAGGGTCATCCACAACCGGCAAGGTTTGCCACCACGCAGGGCGGCGTTGGAAAACCCTGCGGCCCAGGGGTGGGTCGGTCGGTTCTGTTGACAGCCTCCGCCCGATCCTTACACTCCACCCAGACTCTGGTGGCCGGCGGCGCGAATGCTCGCGCGGACGGCAAACAGGGAACTCCGGTGCGAATCCGGGACGGCCCCGCCGCTGTGACCAAGCGTCGAGGCCGGCTGTTTCGAGCCATTGCCGGCTGTGCCGGCGAGAAGGCATGCAGCCGGCCGAGCTTGGAAGTCAGAAGACCTACCAGGTGTCATGGGTTCGTCAGACCGCGAGGGCGGGATGGCGGGCACGGCCGCTTCGGCTGCCGTTCTGCACGTCTTCGACCAAACACGCTCACTCGTCTGACCGCCGCGGTTGCGCAGGGGATGTTCCTGCGCGGTCGCCGGCCGCAGGCCATGAGTCGCCTGCGGCTGCGCTGTCATGCACACGACCTTTTCATCGTTCGAGCGGTTGCCTGGTCGCCGGGCGATGACGCTCGTGGAGTTGCTCGTGGTTGTGGCGGTCATCGCGGCCCTGATCGCGATGCTGCTGCCCGCCGCGCAATCGGCCCGCGAAGCGGCCCGGAGGCTGTCGTGCCTCAACAACCTCCGGCAGGTGGGCTGCGCGCTGCACGGCCACCTGCTCGCGCGGCGGGCCTTTCCGGTGGGATGCACCGAGTGGCGGCCCCCGGGCAAGTCGGGGACCGAGCGTTGCCTGGCATGGAACGCCCGGATTCTCTCCTGGCTCGAGCAGCAGTCGCTCGCCGACACGATCGATTTCGCCAAGGCCTTCGATCATCCTGACAACGCCGTCGCCGCGGGCCTGCCGCTGCCGGTTTTTTTGTGCGCCTCGGCCAACAGGCCCTCGAACCTCGTGGGTGGCATGGGCCGCAGCGACTACGGCGGCTTGACCGGCGAGCGGATCAGGTCGCCGAACAACCCCGAGAAGGGAGTGCTGGTCCACGACCGGGGTTTCGCCGAGCGGGAGATCAGCGATGGGCTCTCTGCCACGGTGTTCGTCGGCGAGTGCTCCGCCGGCGCCTGGGCCGACGGCCAGTGGATCAACGGGCGAAATCTCTTCGACCAGGCGTATGCCGTCAACTGGCCCACCTGGGAGGACGAACTCCGCAGCCGACACCCCGGCGGCGCCCACGCGCTCTTCGGCGACGGCGCCGTGCGACTCATCGCCGACGAAACCCACCCCCGCGTCCTTGCCGCCGCCTGCACGAGAGCCGGCGGCGAGTCGCTTCCCCCAGCAGGAGTGCTCCCATGAAGGTCATGTGCCGTCGCGCCGCGTTTCTCGTGTCGGTGATGGGCCTTTGCCTGCCATCGTCGGTCGGCCGGGCCGACGTCGTCGATTTCCAGGATCTCACGGTGCCCGCCGGGGGCTCTTTCGATGGCAACCCCGGCAACCTGTCGCCCGGCCAGTCGGTGAACACTGCGTGGGTGTCGGGAAGCGTCGCCTTCTCCAACACCTTCGGCATCGACAACTACGGCGGCTTCAACTACGAGTGGTGGCAGGGCTTCTCCTACTCCAACGTCGTCAACACGACCGACGCCACCTTCGGGAACCAATACGCCTCGTATCCCGGTGGCGGCTACCAGTCGACCACCTATGCCGTTCCTCACACGGAGTACGACAACTACCAGCCCACGGTGACGCTGCCCGGGCCGGCGACCGTATCCGGGTTCCGGATCGCCAACACCACCTACACCGCGCTGACGCTGCGCGACGGCGACCAGTACGGGTTCGCGGCGCCGCTGCCACCGGGCGGCTGGTACGCCACCACGGCGATCGGCAAGCTGGGCGGCACGACCACCGGCTCGGCCACGTTTTACCTGGCCGACCTCCGCACCGGCAGTTCACCGGGGATCATCGCGACGTGGCAGTGGTTCGACCTCTCGTCGCTCGGCACCGTCGATCGGATCGATTTCGAGTTCAGCGGGTCGGACATGGGAGCCTTCGGCCTCAACACGCCCCGCTACTTCGCCCTCGATGATCTCACCTTTTCCGCCGTGCCCGAGCCGGCGACGGCCGCCGCGGTCGGGTTGGCCGCGATCGCCGCGATGGCCCTCCGTGGCCGGTACGTGCGGAGCCGCCGCCGCGATGCGTGACCGCGACGGGCGGACGATGGAGCAGACCCGCGCGATCGAGCACAACCGCCGCGCCTGGGATCGGCTGGCGGCGGGGGGAACGGCCTTCGCACGTCCCGCCACCGACGAGGCTTTCGTCGAGCCGCGTGGCTGGGTCGGCGGTGGCGGCACGGCGACGCGGCCCTGGATTCCGGCGCGGCTCGACGGGCTCGAGGTGCTCTGCCTCGCCGCCGGTGGAGGCAAGCACGGCCCGCTCTACGCGGCAGCGGGGGCCCGGGTCACGGTCGTCGATGTCTCGCCCGCGATGCTCGCCCTGGATCGGGCCGTGGCCCGTGAGCGGCGGATCGATCTGGCCATCGTCGAAGGCTCGATGGACGACCTCTCGATGTTCGCAAGTGCACGATTCGATCTCGTGATCCACCCGGTGAGCACCTGCTACCTCCCCGATGTCGCGACCGTGTTCCGGGAGGTGGCGCGGGTGACGCAGGCCGGCGGGCTCTATGTGAGCCAGCACAAATCGCCGGCGAGCCTGCAGGCCTCGCTCCAGCCGGCCGCCGGCGGCCGCTACGAGTTGGAGCATCCGCAGCGGGGCGATTCGCCGCTGCCCCCCGCGGCACCCTCTCGGCTCCGGGAGGCGGGCGCGCTGGAGTTCCTCCACTCGCTCGCGGCCCTGTGCGGCGGCATCTGCGCCGCGGGCTTCGTGATCGAGGACGTCGGCGAACCCGATCATGCACAGCCGGGGGCCGCAGTCGGCACGTTCGCCCACCGGGCGGCATTCATCCCGCCCTACCTCCGGATTCTCGCCCGCCGTCGAGCCGCTACGGGGCCGCGGAAAGTGCTGGTAGAGTAGTGCCGGAGGCCACCATGATCTGCCTGACGATTCTGCTCACCGCCAAGGATCCGGCCGACGTGCCGAAGATCCGAGATCTGCTCGTGCAGGCCATGCACAAGAGCCGGGCCGAGCCCGGCTGTCTGCGGTTCGACGTCTACCACTCCTCGGCCGAATCCCGCCGGTTCACGCTCGTCGAACACTGGGCCTCCCAGGAGGCGATCGAGGCCCACCGGCTCGCGGAGGCCTACGCCACGATCTACAAGCCCCAGGTCATGCCCCTGGTCGATCGCGAGGGGCATCCATCCACGCTCCTCGGTTGAGGCGGCGAAACGCGTGTCCCATCCATGATCCTGCTCATCGACACCTACGACTCGTTCACCTGGAACCTCGTGCAGCGTTTCGGGGAGATCGCGCCGGGCATCCCCGTCGAGGTGCATCGCAACGATCGGATCACGGGCGACGAGATCGCCGCCAAGCGGCCGAGCCATCTCGTGATCTCGCCCGGGCCGTGCACCCCGGACGAGGCGGGCATCTCCTGCGACGTCGTGCGGCTGTTCGCGGGACGGCTGCCGAGTCTCGGGGTCTGCCTCGGCCACCAGTCGCTCGGCCAGGTCTTCGGCGGCACGATCGTGCGGGCGAAGCAACTCATGCACGGCAAGGTCGATCGGATCGAGCACACGGGCAAGGGGCTCTTCGCGGGTCTGCCATCGCCGATCGAGGCCACGCGATACCACAGCCTCGTGATCGATCCGCCCACGCTGCCCGGGGAATTCGAGGTCGATGCCTGGGCCGCCGCGCCCGATGGCTCCCGCGAAATCATGGCGATCCACCACAAGACGCTGCCCGTTTTCGGCGTGCAGTTCCATCCCGAGAGTTTTCTCACGCCGGCCGGCTACGACCTCCTGCGGGCGTTTCTGCGGAGTGGCACCCCGGCGGCGTGACGGGCGACATGATCGATCTCGACAAGGCCCTCGAACTTCTGGAACGCACGGCGACGCCGCTGCCCGCGCGGCGTCAACGGCTCCTCGAGGCGGTCGGCCAGAGGCTCGCTGCGCCGGTGGTCTCCGATGTCGATTCGCCCCCGTGGGACCGGGCGATGATGGACGGCTTTGCGGTGCGTTCGGGGGACCTCGCCGATCGGGGCGGCGCCCCCGTGGAACTCGACGTGATCGTCGATCTCGCCGCTGGCGACGTCACCACGCTGGCGGTCGCCGCCGGTACGTGTGCGCGGATCATGACCGGCGCTCCGGTTCCGCCGGGCGCCGACGCCGTGGTTCCGATCGAGGCGGCGGTCGATGGCACGGCACACGTGCATGCGGGTGGCCGCGTGCGGCTGCACGAGCCGAGGTTCCGTCCGGGGCAGCATGTGGCCCGCCGTGCCGCCGCATTTCGGGCGGGGCAGGAGATCCTGCCCGCAGGCGCGATCCTCACCGCGGCGGGTGTGGGCCTGGCGGCCGAAGCCGGGGCCACTCACGTGCTCGCCCCCCCGCGGCCGCGGGTCGCGATTCTCTCGACGGGCAGCGAGCTGGTGCCGCCCGACGTCGTGCCCGCGCACGGCCACACCCGCAACTCGAACGGCCCGATGCTCGCGGCCGCCGTCGCGTCGCTCGCCGCCGAGCCGATCCCGCTCGGCATCGCCGCCGACCGGCCCGAGGCGATCCGGGCCGCCGTGGCGCAGGGTATCGCTGCCGACGTCCTGATCCTCTCCGGTGGCGTCTCTGCCGGCGACCTCGATCTCGTCCCCGCGATCCTCGCGGCCTGCGGCGTCGAGCAGGTGTTTCACAAAGTCAGGCTCAAACCGGGCAAGCCCGTCTGGTTCGGCCGCCTCGACAGGGGCCTCGGCCAATCGCCCACGCTCGTCTTCGGGCTCCCGGGCAATCCCGCCAGCAGCCTTGTCTGCTTCGAGCTCTTCGTGCGGCCAGCGGTGGCGATCCTCGCCGGCCGTCCGCGGGACGCCTGGCATCTGCCGCGGTGCCGTGGGGTGTTGACCGCGGGGGCGAAGGCCGCGGCCGATCGGCCCGTCTACCTGCCGTGCCGGATCGGGCGGTCCGGCGACCGGCTCGACGTGACGCCCCTGCCGTGGACGGGCTCGTCCGATCTCGTCGGCCTCGCCACGGCCGACGGCCTGCTGGCCCTGCCGGCAGGGGGCACGGCCGACGCGGGTTGTGGCGTCGAGATCCTGCTCATGGAGGGGGGCGGCCGCACCGCGGCCCCGAGATCATGACGCCGCCCGCCCCGCACACGATCCTGGCCTCGTTTCCCAAGGCGGGCAGCACATGGGTGCGGTTCATCATCGCGAACCTCTTCAACACGCTCGCCCCCGAGGTGGAAGCGGTCGACTTCCACAATATCCACGAGATCGTGCCGGAACTCGGCCGGCCCGATGGCCGGCGGCTGTTCGGCGGCATGCCGGCGGTCTGGAAGACGCACGACGAGTGGCGGAAGGGATTCGACCGCGTCGTCCTCGTGGTGCGGAATCCCTGGGACACCCTGTCTTCCTTTCATCACTACATCAACGGCGAGTGGGGAAAGCCCGCAACCCTCGAGAGCGTGGTCACCAGCGGCAGGCACGGTGCCGCGGCGGTCGTGCATCACGCGGCGTCGTATTTCAGCCGCTGCCCGGACCTCCTCCTGCTCACCTACGAGGAACTGCACGCCCGCCCGCGGGATGAGGTGGCGCGACTCGCCGGCTTTCTCGGACTCGAACCGACCGCAGACCAGTTGCGTGCGGCGATCGAAGGCTCGTCGTTCGATGCGATGCGGACCAGCGAGGTCGAGAAGGGCCGCAGGTACGGCGGCAGCGGCTTCCGCTTCATGCGGGAGGGGGCCGTCGGGGCGGGCTTCACGGCCATCTCGGCCGAGCCCGCACTCGACAGGCATGTGCGGCGCGAGCTGGCGAAGTGTCCGCGGCTCCACGGGCTCTATGGCGAGTTCCCCGCCTGACCGCCGCTCAGCCCGGCAGGCTGCGGTGGAAGTGGACGTGCTTCCAGCCGCTCGCCATCCGCACCCACACGCGTGTTTCTTCGCCGCTCGACACCACCGGGTTGCCGGATGCGTCGAGCTTCTGCACGAGCCGCACGTAGGCCACGATCGCGACGTCATTGCCGAGCATCTTCACGACCGGAGAAGCGAGCGTCGTGGTCGCCGGGGCCTTGGAACGGTCGCCCGCCAGATCGAAATAAAACTTGTGGAACGGAAGCCCTTCGACAAGCTGCCCCTTGGCCTCCGGCTCGAAGCAGGTGATGTCGTCGGCGACGAGTTCCTTGTAGGCCTTCCAGTCGGCCGCGGCGACGGCGTCGAGCAGACGGCGGTTGGCGGCGAGCACTTCCGAAGCGGGGCCGGGAGTCGAGGTGGACATGATGGTCTCCAGGTGCGGCGTGGGTGTCAGGCGGGAGGGGCGACGAGGCCGAGGGCGACGAGCTTGTCGAGGCATTCGTCCCGCTCGCGGCTGCGGGCAAGATCCTTCCACGACGGATCCTGGGCCGCGAGGAAGGCGTCGTGCGTGGCGGGGAAGCCGCCGCCCCCGGACCGGCTCACGAGCCGCTGGATCGTTTCGCGGTCGAGTCGCGTGAGCCGCATCGCCTCGACCCGGTAGTCGAGAAACGCCTCCCAGACGAGCGGAAAGAGCGGGGCGACGATCTGCCGGCCGATCGTCTCGGCGTAGCGGCGGATCTCGAGCTGGGCATGGGAGTCCATCCGCAGGGCGAGGAAGTGCAGAAGATTATGGAGGTCGATCTTCCAATAGGCTTCCGTGTAGGTGGAAAGGGGCAGGTCCTTTCGGGCCTGCTCGCGGGCGATGCCCGCCTCGAGCCGCTCCTCGTAGACCTTGCGGGCGAGTGTCTGGAGCTCCTGTTCCGACTGCGTGAGCCGCTCGCCGGCCGACTTCGCCATCAGGCCGGCCGAACCCTGCCGGTTGTTGGCCGCCTGGCTCCGCCATTCTTCGTCGCCCGTGGTCTGCATCGAATCGATGGCCAGCGAGTAGCGGGTGGAATATTCGTTGACGCTCGCCGTGCGGTGGCGGATCCACTGCCGCCAGCAGTCCATCGGCACCCGGACGACGAACTTCAGCTCGGCCATCTCGAAGGGCGTGGTGTGGGCGTGCCGCAGCAGATACCGGATGAGCTGACGGTCGTCGCTCACTTTGCGGGTGCCCTCGCCGTAGCTCACCCGCGCCGCCTGCACGACCGAGCCGTCGTCCCCCATGCAGTCGACGAGTGCCACGAATCCGTCGTCGAGAACGGGGAACTTCCTCCAGCGGAGGGCCTCGAGGACCGTGGCGCGGTCACCTGCGGTCGAGGTGTCTTGTGCGGTCATGGCGGGTGCCTCCGGGTCGGAAAGTTCCACAGAATGCGGCACACCGCCGGCCCGGTCAATCCTTGGCCAGAAGTTCCTGCAGGAGGGTGGCGAGTTTGCGGGCGTCGTCCGATTGCCGGATCGTGTCGATCCGCTTCTGGGGCACGCCCAGTTTCGTCAGCGACCCCACGACGCTCGTCCAGACCTTCTCCCGCTTTTTCCCTTCGGCGAGGTAGAGATCCGTGACCTGCTCGCCCAGTCTCTGAAGAAGCGCCGTGTCGAGATTCTCGTAGTAGTTCTTGACGATCGACCGCTGGTATTTGGTCAGTTCCGCCATCGGTCGAATCCTCGTCGCTGGAAGGTTGCCCGGATGCCGGCTACAGTATCGGCGAAAGCCCCCCGATTCATCGAGGTTTCCCATGCCCACGATCACGTTCACCAACGAAAAGAAGGAAATTCAGGTTCCGGCCGGGGCGAATCTCCGGAAGGAAGCGATCCGGGCCGGTGTCCAGCTCTACCCGGGCATCCACAAGATCGCCAACTGCCACGGCTTCGCCTCGTGTGGCACCTGCAGGGTGTTGATCACCAAGGGGATGGAAAACTGCAGCAAGAAGGGGCTCCTCGAGTCGGGCCGGCTGGCGGTGTCGCTGGCCTACATCGGCAACGAGTCGCAGATGCGGCTGGCCTGCCAGACGAAGGTCAAGGGCGACATCACCGTCACCACCCAACCGCCGCTGAACATGTTCGGCGAAAACTTCTTCAGCTGAGCCGGGGCGGGCGATCCCATGAAGGAAGTGATCGCCATCGTGAAGCCGTTCCTCGCGGAGCGGGTGCTCGAGGCGCTCAAGCTCGCCCCGCTCGAGGCCTGCACGGTCCGCGAAGTGAAGGGGTTCGGTCGGCAGAAGAGCTACCTCGACGCGTATGGCGACAGCGAATACTCGCTCGCCTTCCTGCCCAAGATCGAGATCCAGATGTGGGTCGATGACGCCCGGGTGGAGGAGGTGGTGGAGCGGATCGCGACGGCCGCCCGCACTGGCCGGATGGGCGACGGCAAGATCTTCGTGCTCCCGGCCACCGCGATCACCGCGGTCTGATCGGCCCGCATGGACCCTCTCGCCCGGCTGGGATCTGGCGTGGCTGGGATCGGGGGCCTGTGGGATTGGTCGTGGTGCCGGCTGGCCCCTACCGGAAGATGCCGGTGGCGTACCAGATGCTGTTGGAGCCACGGCGGATGTCGTAGCCGTAGGCCGAGTGCTGGCCGCTGACGGCCCGCCAGTGGCCCGATGATTGCCGCCAACTGGCGACGCAGTCGACGCAGGAGTCGAGGAGATCCTGATGCTCCCAGCTCTCGGCACAGACTTCCGCGGCGGATCCGCCGATCCGCTGCGATCGCACGTTCCAGCCGTGATGCCCCTGGCGACGGATCCGGGCCTGATGGGCGGAGTGGGCCTCGGCTTCCTGGCAGAGTGCGGCATCGCACGCACCCTGCGTGCTTCGGGGATGCTCGGGATGAATCCGCACGGCGAGGATCAGCGACCGCTGCGTGAGGGAGGCGGGGGGCAGTGATGCGAGCTCGTCGATGTGGTGCGGAGCAAAGCGGTAATACTTGCCCGGCGTGCGGGGAAGGATCGAGACGATCCGCCCCCGCCAGGCATCGTGGGCGTGATCGACCACGAAGAGGCCGCAGCCGCCTCGCATCTCGACGAGACTCGGATCGCCGACGAGGGCTGCCGCGTCCGCCTGACCGAGCCGACAGAAGATCCACGGTGTGCCGGTGGCGGTGAACCGCTGCTGCAGAGCGGGCTCCTCCAGGCGGCTTCCCGCAGCGTCGGCCGGATCGTCCCGCTGCGGCTCGACCGACACCAGCAGCATCGCCCCCGCCTCCCGGGCGGCCGCGCTGGCGGCGCCGTAGTCGTCGAGGCGTTGGATGCCCGCGGCCGCACTGGCGGTGGCGGTCAGCGGCGTCGCCGCCGAGACAGTCTGTGTGGCCAGCACGGCGGCCGCGACCGCTCCGCGGCACATCGTCAGGAAAGCGACGCCCATGACACACCTCGTGATGAGAAGGAAGGGGCCGCCTCCGTGTTTGGAGGACGGCGGAGCGGATTGAACGCCCTGCGAGACCCGCTGGCAAGCGGCGGGGGCTGCGGCGAGCCTGCCGGTAGAGTCGGCTTTGCACGACTTAGGGCCGGCGTAAACTGCGGCAACTTCCCTGCCAGTCACGGTTTAGCCCCGGGAATCAAAAATCCGTATTTCCCGTCGCCAAATGGGGGGAATTCGGCATCCAGGAAGCTGCTGTGGAGGCGGGAAAGCCAATGGGGCTACACTTCGGCCCTTCCGAACGCGAGTGGCCAGGGCCCTCCGGTTTCGGCTCCGGCTCCAGCACCACCAGGACGAACGACCGCATGTCTCCACTCCGCCGCGCCCTTCTTTTGCCGGTCGTCGCCCTCGTTCTGGCCCTGATCGACGCGGAGGCCGTGCGATCCGCCGATCTGGCCGCGCTGGCCGGGCAGCCGCTCGGACAGGGTGAAGCGTTCCGGCAGGTGTCATCCGGTCGGCTCGCGGCAGCGGCCTCGAAACTCCGCGAAGCCATCGGGCCGCTTGACCGGCTGCTGGCCCGCAGTGCCAGCGGCTCCAACTGGAAGAACTACCTCGACTGGCAGGCGCTCCAGCATCAGGCGGCCTCGGGCAACAACGCCGACGCCGCCGTGCTCCGCCGGGTCTTCGGCCGCTTTGACTCCGGCGAGAACGGCCTGGAGATGCCGCAGTTTGCGGCCGTTCGTCGCGCCCTGTCGGGCTATCTCGAGGCCGCCGACGCCGCCTCCAATCCCCAGGCGGGCGAGGTCTACCTGCAGCGGCTCGACAAGTTGGCCGCCGCCGTCGCAGCCGGCGCCGCCACCGGCACCGCCGAACCGCTGGATCCCGTGGGCCCACTGCTCGCCAGGCTCGAGGACTCCGGCCAGGCCCCCGGTGCCGTGGCCCGGATTCGCGGCGCCGTGAGCCGCCCCAACCTGTTTCTCGAGGTCGATGAGAGCCTGCTCGCCAAGGGGGTGAACCGTCCCGTCGATGACGTCTCGCCCATCAACGACTTCGTGCTGGGCACGCGTGTCCGGGGCACGGGACGCACCACCGGGCTCGTGCGGCTCGACTTCGTGCCGTCCTCCGAAAGCGCGGTGGTCGACATCAACCTCGACGCCACCAACCACTCCGACACCAAGGGATCGCAGGGGCCCGTCACCGTCCGCACCTTCGGCACCACGAAGGTCGATGCCCGCAAGCGAATGCTCATCGACGACCGGAAGATCGTCGCGCTGCCGGTCGAGGCCCACGCCTCGACCGACACCAGGACGGGAGGCATCAGTGTCAACAAGAACTTCGGCAAGCGGTTGATCCGCAAGATCGCCACCAAGAAGATCGCCCAGATGCGGCCCCAGGTCGAGGCGATCGCCGAGGGCCGGGCCCGCGCGAAGGTGCGGGAACAGTTTGAAACACAGACCGCCACGGCGATCGGCCAGGCCTCCCGTGATTACCAGCTGAAGTTTCGCCAGCCGCTGATCGAGCGGGGCTGGTATCCAGAGCTTCTCCAGCTCAACACCACCCAGTCGCGACTCTGCGTCACGGCCCGCAAGTCGCTCGCCGACCAGATCGCCGCCTTCACCGCGCCGCCGGCGGTCGATCCCGATGCCGTGCTCTCGGCCCGTGTCCACGAGTCCATGGTCAACAACACCGCCGAGATCACGCTCGGCGGGCGGACGATCACGCAGCAGTTCGTCGAGGAGCAGATGAAGAAGAACAACATCGCCGTGCCGATGGAGCTGCAGAACGACGCCGATCAGCCCCCTTGGTCGGTCACGTTCGCCAAGCGGCGGCCCATCGAACTCGACGTCGAAGACAACCGGGTGAAGATGACCGTCCGCGGCACCCGCTACACGTCCGGCGACAGGGAGTTCGACGCGATGGACGTCTGGGCGGCCTATCGGATCGAACCGGGTCACCCCGGCATCCGCCTCGTCCGCGACGGCGACGTCCAGATCTACCCGCCGGGATTCGTGCCGGGGGGCGGCGAGAAGCTCTCGGTGTCGCAGACATCGCTGAGGCGGATCCTCCAGAAGCGATTCAACAAGGTCTTCAAGGAGGTTGTCGACGTGGAGCCGCTCAAGCTTCCGGGGGAACTGGAGCAGGCCGGTCCGCTGCCGATGGAGCAGCTCGAGGCCCGCAAGGATGGCTGGGTGGCTGCCGGCTGGCGGAAGCCCTATCCGGTGGTCTACGAGTCGGCTCCGCGGGAGATCATCGTCGCAGAGGAGCCGACGGTGGCCTTCATGCGGTAGCACCCACCTGCTCTTCGTTCACTCGGCTTCAGGCCGCGGTGTCCAGGGCCGGTCATCGGTCGAGCTGTGTCGGCGGCACCGGCTCGAAGGGGCGGACCCAGATCGAGCGGAACTGCACGGGGTTGCCGTGGTCCTGGATCGAGAGGGGCAGGGCGTCGGCGTGCTTGGTGTAGCTCGGCGGCTCGTGCCAAAAGGTGTTGCCGAGGATCACGGCGTCGGAATGGATCGCGATCCCGTTGTGGAGCACGCTCACCCGGCCCGGCTTGTCGAGGCTGCCGTCGTTCGCGAACCGCGGTCGCGTTAACAGGATGTCGTAGGTCTGCCACTCGCCCGGCTTTCGGCAGGCGTTCACGGCCGGCGGTCGCTGCTTGTAAAGGGCTCCGCACTGACCGTCGGGATAGGTGAGCGGTCCGTCGGTGCCGTCCTCGAAGGAGTCGAGCACCTGGATCTCGTACTTGCCCATCAGGAAGATGCCCGAGTTGCTGCGGCCCTGTCCCTGTCCGGTGGCGGGTGACGGCATCCGAAACTCGACGTGCACCTGACAGTCGCCGAAGGGCTGCTTGGTCGCGATATCCCCCTTGCCGACGGTGACCACTCCGTCGGCCACCGGCCAGCTCCCGCCGTTTTCCCAGGCCGACATGTCCTTGCCGTCGAAGAGCACGACGGCGTCGGCCGGGATCGGGGCCGGCCTCTCGGCCGCCGGGCCCGGATCGACGGCCTTCGGACGAGGCCATTGGATCGCCGGCAGCCACTCGCCACTCTTCTGTTTCGTGCCCCGGAATTGCAGCCGCCGCGATCGGATCAGGCTGGTGAGCCTCTGGGCCTCCGCCTCGGCCGCTCCGATCGAGAGCCCCTGGGAGGTGCCCGGAGGGGCATGGCCCGCGGCCTCCCGATAGGCGTCTCGAATCACCTGCATCCGTCTGGTCGCGTCGGGCAGGAAAAACGCCAGTTTCGCCGGCAGCCCGGGATCGGCCGCCGCGGCGGCGTCGCCGCAACCCGCGATCACGGCGCGGCAGATCGCCCAGTGGCCGTCGTCGTTGGGATGGATGCAGTCGGGGGTGAACGTGACGGCAGGATCCCCCTTCCGCTGCTCGGCGAGCGCCGCCTTCATCGGTCCATGCACGTCGATCACGGCCCAGCCATCGGCCCGTTTCGAGACGAGCCAGTCGGAGTAGGCCGCGAGCACGGCGTCGTAGTCGGCGTCGCCGGCGGGGCCGGGCCTGCCCGGCTGCTTGTCGTAGATCGGGGGCGTGAGGTGGATGATGTTGGCCCCGGTCTTCTCGACGGCCGCGTGCAGGCGGCCGACGCCCTCCTTGAAGCTCGTGAACCGGCCCTCGTCGAGCGGCTGGTAGATGCCGCAGTTCATTCCGTACATCGCGAGCACGAGATCCGGCTTCGTCACGCTGAGCACCGCGTCGATCCGCTCGGAGAGGTCGGGCCGCGGATTCTTCCCGCCAGCCTGCGGCTCCTCGGTCAGGCCGGAGACCGTCTCGCCCGACAGCCCGACATTGATCACGTCGGCCGTGATGCCACGGTCCTCCATCCAGGCCGCAAGATCGGCCACCCAGCGGCCGTCCTGCGTGATCGAATCGCCGACGACGGCGATCCGCTTCGCGGACCGGACGAGGTCGCCGGGCGCTGCGGGTTCAGCGGCCCGGGCCGTCACGGCGCAGGCCACCACAAGGGCCGGAATGGCACAAACAGAAGCGACGAGTCGCATGGCATCACGGCGCCGGCGCGGCGCCCTCCCTGATGGCGAAGAGATGGCTCTTGTTGGCGATGTAGATGGTTTCCCCGACCGCGATCGGCGTCGAGTAGACGCTGTTGCCCATGTTGATCTCCCCGAGGATCTCGAGCTCCTTGCCGAGCCGGAAGATCGTGATGTCGCCGTCTTCGTCGCCGATGTAGACCTTGCCGTCGGCGATCAGCGGCGAGCCCCAACTGGCGGCGAGCATATCGTGCGTCCAGTGCGGCTTGCCAGTCTTCAGGTCGAGGCAGTGGAAGAGGCCGCTGAAGTCGGCGACGTAGAGCAGGCCCGAATGAATGGCCACGGTGCCGCAGGTGCGGTGCATCGTCTCCTCGAAGCCGAGTTTGCCGTTGCCGTCGGCGTCCCATCCGGGATAGTGCCAGACGGCGGCGGAGTTGGGGTTGGGCCGGGCGACCTCCCCCTGTTCCTTGATCACCGCCTGCTCCCGGCGGCGGGGCAGGGGAGTGCCGGGATCCTTGAGACTCAGGGCGAGTTCGCTCGAGACGTCGCCCCGCTTCGTGGGATCGATGCACCAGAGGTGGCCGACGCCCTCGCCATGCTCGGGATCCTCGCCCACCGCGATGTAGACGAGGCCGTCGTGCACCACCGGCGTGCCGATGATGTGGTTGCGATCGGCCCGGCCGCCGAGCGTGTATTTCGACTCCTTGGGATTGCAGTCGAACTGCCAGAGCAGTTTTGCCCGACCCGGGCCGGTGGAGGATGTCCCGGTGTCGCCGCGGGCGTCGAACGAAGAGAGCCAGCCGTCGCCCCCGCCGAAGAGCACCTGCGGTACGCCGCCGAGTTCGGCATAGGCCGGACTCGACCACTGGCCGTGGAGCACGAACGAGCCCGGTGAGCCGTCGGCCCAGAGCACCTTCCCGTCGCGCTTGTCGAGGCAGAGGAAGCTCGGGGCGTCGGGGTTGGGAAGATTCAGGTGCCCCTCGTCCACGCCGTTGCTCGTGTTGACGAACAGGAGGTCGCCCGCGGCGGTGACGCTGCAGGAGCACATGTTGTGCTGCGAGACGCCGAGCTGCTTCATCATGTCGAGTGACCAGACGACGTCGGCCTCGTTCTCGCCCTGCTCCTTTTCACCGGTGAATGGCCCGTCGTTCTCGCCGTCGCGGAAGCCCTCGGTGTCGAGGCATTTCACCTCGCCGCGGCTCGTGACGTACCAGAGGCGGTCACCCTCCACGAGCGGCGCGCAGCAGATGCCCTGAAGCGGCCAGTCGTGGACTCTTCCCGTGGGGAGCTTCTCACTCGAGTCCTGCCAGAGAAACGAGCCGTCCTCGACGGCGAAGGCGAGGAGGCAGCCGAGGTCGGTGGCCGGCGGATACCGCTTGAGCCAGCCTTTGCCGTTGTTGCTTCCCACGAAGGCCTTCCCGCCGGCGACCACCGGGTTGCCGTACGACTGACTGCCGAGGGCCGCCACCCAGGCCACGTTCCTGCTCGTTTTCGGATCCCAGGCCCCGGTGTCGGGATCAAAATCGCCCGGTGCCCATTCGATCGGCAGGTTCTTCGAGTCCGGCGCGTTGTTGCGGCTCGGCGAGCCACCCCACTGGTTCCAGTCGGCGGCGAACGACGACCCGGCCAACATCGATGCGATCGCGACCACGCACGAACAGAACCGCTTCATTGCACTGCCTCCACGCTGACGTTGTCGATGCTGATCTCGGAGTCTTTCGAGTTGCCGAAGAAGCCCGGGCTGCCCTGAAGATTGCCCGCGTCGTGAACGGCTTCGATCGTCCAGGCCTCGGGCTCCCGCTCCCCCCGCGGCCAGACCTTGCCGCGCAGCAACGCGGCGCCGTCCTTGGTGCGGGACTCGAGTTTCATCGTGTACCAGCGGCCCGCTTCCCAGGCGAAGGGAATGGTCTTCGAGAAGTGCGTCGCCACCTGCGGCGGCCACGAACGGAGCTGAAGTTGCTGACTCGCTCCCATCAGGTCGAGCGTGTACCGCTGGGCGATGAGGCCGATGTCGGGCATCCGCGCCTTCTCGAGCGCCGCCGGGTTGCCGAACTTCTTCGTGAAGGCGTCGGCGTCGGTGACGGCCGGCGCCGGCGGGTCGGAAGCCGGCGAGCCCGGCTTTTCCACGCCCGTTTCCTGGCCGCGAACATCGGCCCGGATCGAATAATCGTGGAGGCCGATCGGCCCGATCCAGCCCTGGCTGCGGGTCCCCTTGGGGATCGTGGTGATCTTCACGAGGCACTTCGAGCCATCCACCTCCCGCACCACGTGGCGGTACCGCATCCCGATCCAGGGCAGCGGCGGTTCACCCTTCACCACGCCCGTCTTGGGGTCGGCGGCCAGGGGAATCTCCTCGAAGTCGAACCTCCAGGGCAGGGGGGGCATCGAGCGGATTCTCGCCTTGCCCTCGAGCGTTCCGACCCGCGCCGTGACGATCGCGGCGGCATGGTCGTCGGCGGGGGCGGTGAAGGTGCCGTCGGCCGCGACCGCGCCGGCCGTCGAAGTGAACTCCGCGGCCGACTCCCTCACGAACCGTCCGGCCGCGTCGAAGAGGCGCACCTTCAAGGGGAGTGTCGTCCCGGCGGCGATCTGGGCTTCCGCCGGCACAACCTGGACCCAGGCCGCTTCGCCTGCCGGGCCGTGCGTCTTCGCCGACACGTGCGCAGCGGCCGTCGCCTGCGCAGCGGCCGTCGCCTGCGCAGCGGCCGTCGCCTGCGACGCCGCTGCCGCGGTGGAGTCCGCGGGCTTCGCGCCGAGACAGTAGAGCCTGGTGGCCGTCGTGAGGAACACGAGGCCGTTCCAGGCGATCGGTGAGGCGGTCACCTCGTCTTCCTCGGCGAGCCGCATGCGATTGACGAACCTCAGGCCGTCCGCGGTGGGCTCGAGCACGTGCCAGCCGCTCGTCGAGCAGACGCAGAGCCTTCCATCCGCCACCAGCGGGCTGCCGCGGACGATCGTGCCGAGGAGCTTCACGGGCTTGCCGACCGGTTTGCCCGTGTCCTTGTCGAAGGCGTAGACCTTCGCACCGTCGTCCACGAAGTAGACCCGGTCGCCGAGCACGACCGGCATCGAGCGGCCGTCCATCACCCCCTTCTTCTGCCAGATGGCAGTGGCGGCCGTGATGTCGCCCCTGCCCGTGCCCTTGAAGCGGGTGACCGAGCCCATCGAGGTGTTGTCGAGGTTCTCCTCGGCCTGGGAGATGAGCACGTCCTCGCCGACCACCAGCGGCGCGACGTTGAGGCCGCGGCGGGAGAGCCTGTGGTTCCAGACGGCCTTGCCCGTTCGCGGCTGGAAGTTCCAGACGCTGCCGTCGCTCGACCCGAAGACGAGGGCCGCCTCGCCGCCGAGGTCCGCCAGCGCGGGCGTGCTGTAGGTCGTGTCCTCGGGCCGTTCCTTCGTGCCGTTCATCCAGCGGACCTCGCCGGTGGCCTTGTCGAGTCCGAGAAAACGGTGGGCCGGCACCGAGGTGTCGCCCCATCCGGTGACGACCGCGCTGGCGATCACGAGATCCTCGAACAAGACCGGGATATTCGTCCGGCCGCCGTAGGTCGAGAGAAAGCCGAACTCCTCGTGGAGCGACCGCTGCCATTTCGTCTTCCCGGTGGCGGCGTCGATCGCCGTGAAGACGCCGCACACGCCGTGGGCGAAGACGGTGCCCGACTCCGGATCGGCGGCCACGGCCGACCAGCCGACCCGCTCGGCCGGCACGTCGGAGAGGTAGACGTTGAAGACGTTCTCCCAGAGTTTCTTCCCCGTCATGGCGTCGAGGCAGAGCACCTTTTCCGCCTCGGACGTCGTGCCCGGGGCATGCCTCGTGAGCATGAACAGCCTCCCCCCCATGATCACGGGCGTGGAGATGCCGCCGGCCTCCTCGTTTTTCCAGAGCACGTTGGTGCCCTGCTCCGGATCGAACGCCGTGACGAGCGGCGGCCCCGAGTAATGCCGATCCTGAAACGGCCCGCGCCAATCGGGCCAGTCAACCGCCCGCGCCGCGCCGCAGGCGATCGGCAGAAGGGCGAGGCAGATCGCGGTGCGGAGATGGTTCATCGGAGGTGTTCCTTCAGTCGATCAGGCCTTTCGCCTTGAGTTCGGCGGGGAGTTGGGGATCGACGATGCCCCGCGAGCCGCGCCCCTGCTGCATCCGCTCTTCGATGTCGTACTCGATGCTCTGAACTTCGGGATTCCACCAGCGGCGCCGGACGTCGGCATCGGGTTCGGCCAGGGGCCGCACCAGCCGCATCCCCACGCCGAGCGCCGGCTCTTCGGTATACCACCAGGGGCTCTTGGGCAGGTTGGGGTCTTCGTTTTTCCAATCCGGGTCGGCCTGCGTGCCGCCGGCATCACGGGAACCGCGGCGGGAGCCGCTTCGGCACTGCGTGGACTCGTCGTAGTAGGCGCCCCCCCGCAGCACACGCGGATAGAGTTTCTTCGGCCAGTTGATGGTGTCGGCGACGCCGACCGGCTGGGGCAGGGCGGACTGCCGCGCGTAGCCGTCCGCCGCCAGCTCATCCACCACCCACTCCGCGACGTTGCCGTGCATGTCGTGAAGCCCCCAGGCGTTGGGCTTCTTCTCGCCGACTGGATGCGTCGTCTCGTCGGCGTTGTCGGCGAACCAGGCCGCTTCGTCGAGGCCGGCGGCGTCGTCCCCGGTGTTCCAGGGAGTCTGGGTGCCGGCCCTGCAGGCGTATTCCCACTCGCTCTCCGCGGGCAGACGGTAGAACCGGCCCGTCAGGCCGCTGAGCCACTTGGGGTAGTGCCGCGCGGCGAACGGGGTCATCGTCACCGCCGGCAGGGCGTCGTCTTCGCCGTTGGTGAACGTCGTGGTGGCATCGTAGAGGGTCGACGGTGCGGTCACCGCGTCCGCCTTGTTGTCGGCAGTGACGGGTCGGATGCCGGCCGATTTCATCGCCTCGAAGAGTCCGAGCGCCGCCATGTACTTCTTGTACTCGGCCCAGGTCACCTCGCAGCGGCTGATCCAAAACGGCTCGACCACGACGTCGTAGGCGGGCCCTTCGTCGGCGGCCCGGGCGGGCTCGTCAGGGGGGCTGCCCATCCGGAATGTGCCGCCGGGCACGGGGATCATCCGAAAGGTCACGCTGCTCCCCGGGATCGTTTCGTCATACGCCACCATCCAGCCGCCGGGCACCCGCACGACCGGGCCCTCGGAGTCGGGCCGCTCGTCGCCTGCCACGAAGCCGACCGGCGACGCATCGGCGGCGCCGGCAACGGCCATCCTCAGGTCCGGGAGCATCAGGACCCAGTTCGCCAGGGCACAACAGATCGGAAAAACGTGCCGGACGGAGAACATGGACCGAGATTGCGAAGAGGCGACCATCGGCGGCTCCAGGGGGGCAGGGCGGATCGGGCGGGACGCGGTGTCCCGAAACCCGTAAAGTGTACTGTCTCGAAATCGCCACGCACCATGCCGGTCACGCCCGTGTCAGCCCCGAAACCCACCAAGCCAACCCCCCGCAAGTCCACGAAGAAAAGTGGCGACGAGAAGCCGGCGGAGCGGGTCGTGGCCGAGAATCGCAAGGCCCGTCACGACTACGAGATCATCGACACCCTCGAATGCGGGATCGCGTTGGTGGGCAGTGAAGTGAAAAGCCTTCGCGGGGGGCGAATCTCGATCGAGGAGGCCTACGGCAGGGTGGACGGCAACGAGGTCTGGCTCCTGGGCTGCGACATCCCGGAGTACGAAAAGGCCAACCAACTCAACCACAAGCCGAAGCGGCCACGGAAACTCCTCCTGCACCGCCGCGAGATCACGAAGTTTGCCGGGCACGCCTTTGAGAAGGGGCTCACGCTCGTGCCGCTGAAGATGTATTTCAAGGACGGCAGGGTGAAGGTGCTGCTCGGCGTGGGTCGGGGCCGCAAGGCGCACGACAAGCGGCAGAAGCTCAAGGCCGACACCGCGCGGCGTGACATCGAGCAGGCGCTCCGCGGCCGCCGCCGATGAGGGCGGTCCCGATGAGGGCGGTCCCGATGAGGGCGGTCCGGCGTCGCCAGACGCACTGACGAATCCCCGGGTGCGGCCGGAGGCCGTTCAATGCACGACGCCCTCCGAGGCCAAACCTCGGAGGGCGTCGTCGTGAGCTCTGTTCACCGCATGAACCGGTCAGTCGGCTCCGGCACCCACCAGGGCCGATGACGACTCGGTGGAATCCTCGGGATGCCAAAGCGGCATGCCGCGCTGGATGCGCTCGGCGAGGATGTCGATCTTCTGCTTGGAACCGGCAGGGGCCGTGGTCGGGATGAACTCCGAGGTGCACTGGGGCTCGAAGTTCTCGTCATGACCGTACAGTTCGATGATTTCGAAGACGTTGCGGATCCGGGCCATCGGAACGAAACCACTCCTTTTCAACACGCGTTTTCTTCAACCAACAGGCTGACGGGACGCCCCGCCGGCCCAGGTTGTTTGTGTTCCTGTCCTCGCGTGCACGAACGTCCTCAGGGAAGCATTCGAGGAGTCATCCCCGCGGACGTGACGGCAGGGGAGCCGTGGCGGGTGCTGCAAGCGACCGGAACCGAGCCATTATGGACCCGGGATTGCGCGAGTCAAACATTTGGCGGCGGTCGCAAACAGCCCCGAAAAACCGGGTCAATCCGCGGCGCTTCACTGACCCGGCGGGCCGGGCGGCAACACGATCTCGATGTCGCTCGGAGGCGGCGCCGGTTGGGCCGATGACGCAGGCTGGGCGCCAGGGTCGAACTTCGGCGTGTCGGTGCCGGTCCGGGCCTCGAGGTCTGCCGTGAGGCTGAACTTGTCGCCCCCCGTCGGCCGAAGTTCGAGCATCGTCACGCCCCACTCGTCGCGGGTCTTCTTCCCCTCCACGGCCACCACGCCCCGGCCCTTCGGGCCACTGGCGTCGAACTGGAGCGACGCGATGCCGTCGGTCTCATTCGCCGTTCCGCGCACCGAGCTCGAGCACGTCACCGGCGTACCGAGGACCCCAGCCACGCGGCTGTTGCCGCGGATCTCCTCGACCGCCTCCATCACGAGCGGATGTTGCGAGAGCGGCCGGCAGCCGACGGCGGTCAGGCTCAGGGCAAGGCCGACAGCGGCGAGCAAAAACCTGGACATGGCTTCCCCCTGCGGACGGAACAGTCGGAGACAACGTGGTCGGCGGCCCTGCGGGCATCAGCCCTTGGTGTCGTTGGCCCGGCACCAGGCGATTTTATCGGCAGTCGAGGTGGGCAGGCTCCCGGCTGGTTTTTTCCCGCCGGCTTTTTGGGGCGGACTCGCGGCCTGTTGCGGGGCCACGGCGGTTTCCGCCGGCGATTCGGCCTCGGGTTCCGGCTGGGGAGGGGCTTCGACGGCGGGCTTCGCCGCCGCGGCGGACTTGCCGCGGGCTGCGGCAAGGATGTCGGCGGTCGAGGGTTTCTTCGCGCCGGCGGCGGCGGTCGCCTTGCCGCGGGCGGCAGCGAGGATGTCGGCGGTCGAGGGTTTCTTGGCGCCACCGGCGGCCGACTCGGCAGCGGGCTTGGCGGCCGTTGCGGCCGGCTTGGCCGGTGCGGCCGGCTTGGCAGCCTTCGCCTTCGGCTCGGCCGGCTTGGGCAGCGGCTTGGGGATGATCTTCAGGCAGGAGGGGTCGATGTCGTACCAGCCGATGTTGTTGTACTGGTCGAACTCCACCAGGCAACGGCCGTTCATGTTGACCGTCCGCACCTGCCCGGTCGTTTTCGCGAACCGCGCGAGCTCCGGCGCGGGTGAATCGATCACCACGTACTTGTCGGTCCATTCAGCCTTGAGCCGCTCGATGACTTCAAACATGCCGCTGCGCCGCGAGGAGGGGAATGGAGGGGTCGGGGAATCCTGAATGTGATCGATCGGCGGAGTGATCGCAAGATGCGGCCGCGGTGGCCCCCTCACGCCCCGGCGGGCTCGCCGGGCCGGGCCAGAACCGCGAGGCCGGCCGGCCCGATCGTGTAGGACCACTGCACCGTGCCCGGAAGAGGGGTGGCCGATGCGTCGGCGGCCACCCACAGGCGGCCGTTGCCGTCGTCGTAGGTGGAACCGAGCCGGGCCGGCGTCTCCTGGAGCCGGCAGGCGATCTCGAACAGGAGGGTGTCGGGCGGCGACGACTGGGGCACGATGCTCGCCGAAAAGTGCGACCGTCCGGCGCGGCCCACGGCCAGGATCGCCGGCCCCCGGGGGGTGCGGACCGACGAGATTTCGACCAGCGGCGGCGATGCCGGCCACCGTGGATCACCATCGGCGGCCGGCTCGATCGACTCGAAGGCCCGCCCGTCCGCCGTTGTGACCACGTGCCGCCAGCGGTCGCCGGCCCAGGAGAAGACCACCGACGTGCCCCCCGCCACAAGGCGGATTTCCGGACGGGAACGTCCGGCCGGGGCGGCGTTGGTCGGGGCCAGGTCGCGGTGAAACGGTGTGTCGTGCATCATGGCGGCGGCCCCAGCATACGCCGGGGAACGGGAGCATCCCATGGAACCGCGTCGCTCGCTCGGCTGGCCGATCCTGCTCGGCGTCGTGCTGATCGCTTCGATCATCGCACTGGCCGTCGGCTGGGTGCTCGTGAGCATCGCGGCGGCGCTCGGCTCCCGCAACGCCGTCTTCTACTGGACCGTGCTCGGCGTGGGAGTCGCGCTGCTCGTGGTGCTGCTCGTGGGGGTGATCGTCTACCTCGCTCTCACGGTGAAGGCGATCGCGCTGTCACAGCGGCAGAGCAACTTCATCGACAGCGTGACGCACGAACTCAAGAGCCCGCTCGCCTCGCTCAAGCTCTCCCTCCAGACGCTCGGGCGAAGAGCGGTGCCGCCCGAGCAGCAGGCCGACTTCCACCGCATCATGCTTCAGGATGTCGAGCGGCTCGACACCCTGATCGATCACCTCCTCGACGCCGCCAAGACGCTGCAACGCCGGCCGCGGGCAGGGGGCGACACGACGGCACTCGAGCCGGTCCTGCGGCAGGTGCGGGCGGCCGTGACGCAGCGGCATGGCGTGCCCGAGGAGCGGGTGCGGCTGGAATGCGGGGCCGCCGCCGGCGTTCCCCTGGTCGTCGCGGGACGGTCAGCCGACGTGGAGATCGTGCTCCGCAACCTGCTCGACAACGCGGTGAAGTACTCGCTTCCCGAACCCGATGTCGAGGTGACGACGACGTTGACCCCGCGTGGAAAGGTGCTCGTCCGTGTGGCCGACCGCGGCCCCGGCATCCCCGTTTCCCTGCGGCCGCAGATCTTTCGGCGGTTCGTGCGGCTGGGGAGCGAGCTCGAGCGGTCGACGCCCGGCACCGGGCTGGGGTTGTTTCTCGTCAAGGCGCTCGTGCGGCAGATGCGGGGCACGGTGAGCGTCAAGGGCCGGCTGCCACCGCCGGGCACCATCTTCGAGGTGGAGTTTCCCGCGGGTTCGTGACGCGGCCGCCGCGAGCGTGACGGCGATGCCCTTTTCAGCCGCCGCGCGGCTGGTCTAATCAGGCCCATGCACACTCCCCCTTCCGCTTCCGCCACTCCCGCGGTCGACGTCGTTCCGATCCGCCGCGTGCTCGTCAGCGTGTTCGACAAGTCGGGCCTCGACCGGCTCGCCACCTCCCTCAAGGCTGCGGGGGTTCGCGTCGCGAGCACCGGCGGCACCGCCGCGGCGCTCGCCAGTCGGGGCGTCGCCGTCGATGACGTCTCGGCCATCACCGGCTTCCCCGAGGTGCTCGACGGCCGCGTCAAGACGCTCCACCCGAACATCTTCGCCGGCATCCTCGCCCGGGGCGACCGGCCCGACGACCTCGCCGTTCTCCAAGAGCACGGGATCGAGCGGTTCGACGCCGTGATCGTCAACCTCTACGACTTCCAGAGCGTGATCGCGAAGCCCGACTGCACCCCCGCTCAGGCGATCGAGCTGATCGACATCGGGGGCCCGAGCATCGTCCGGGCGGCGGCCAAAAACCACGCATTCACGACGGTTGTCACGAGCCCCGCGCAGTACGACGCCCTGATCACCGCGATCGGCCGAGGGGGCACGACACTCGCGGAGCGGCGGCAGTTCGCCGCGGCGGCCTTCGACCATACCGCCCGGTACGATGCCGTCATCGCCCGCTGGATGGCGCGGCACGCGGGCCTCGTGGTCGAGCCCGAGGGTCTGCCCGCGGCGGTGGACGCCGCCGGCGACGAGCCGCCGCTGCCCGCACGGGTGACGTTCGAACTCGACCGCCGGCTCCCGCTGCGCTACGGGGAAAACCCGCACCAGTCTGCGGCGATGTATGCCCCCGCCGGCACGCACATGGGACTCGCGGGGCTCAAGCAGCTCTGCGGCAAGGAGCTCTCCTACAACAATCTCCTCGACCTCGACGCGGCCACTCGGCTGGCCGGTCTGCTGCAGGAGCCTTCGGCCGTCGTCGTCAAACATACGAACCCCTGCGGCGCCGCCGCCGACACGACCATCGCGGCCGCCCTCGCCGCCGCGATGGCGGCGGATCCGACGAGCGCCTTCGGCTCGATCGTGGCCGTCAACAGGCTCTTCGACCGGGAATGCGCGGAACTGCTCTGCAGCCCGGGGCTGTTCGTGGAGTTGATCGCGGCGCCGGCCTTCGCCCGGGAGGCCGTGGAGATGCTGACCACGAGGCCGACCTGGAAGGGAAGCGTGCGGCTCGTCGAGGTGCCCGCCGGCGATCCGTGGGAGGCGACCGCCGGCTTGGAGCTCCGCAGCGTGGCCGGCGCGATCCTTGCCCAGCGGCCCGACGACGTCTGCGACGATCCCGCGACCTGGCGGGTGGCGACGAAGAAGCCGCCCGCCGCGGCCCTCACGCAGGACCTCGACTTCGCCTTCACGCTCGTCCGCCGCCTGACCAGCAACGCGATCGCCGTCTGCCACGGCACGAGTCTCGCCGGGGCCGGTATCGGCCAGACGAGCCGGGTCGATGCGGTGCGGATCGCCCTCGAAAAAGCGGGCGCCAAGGCCAGGGGGGGCGTGCTCGCCTCCGACGCCTTCTTTCCGTTCCCGGATTCGATCGAGTTGATCGCAGCGGCGGGCATCGCGGCGATCGTGCAGCCCGGCGGATCGAAAAGGGACGCCGAGGTGATCGCGGCGGCCGACGCGGCCGGGATCCCGATGGTGCTCACGTCCCGGCGGCATTTTCGGCATTGAGGCTTGTCGAGCGTTCCGTGTTCGCGGCCGATTCCCCCAACGACCCCCCAGGCGAGCCCCATGCCCGACATCCTTGACGCGATCGTCGCGCGGAAGAGGCTCGAGGTGGCGGCGGCGCGGGACCGCGTACCGACCGCCGCGCTCGAGGGCCGGTTGGCCGTGGCGCCGCCGCCGCGGGATTTCTTCGGCGCCCTGACGGGGCCGGGGCCCATCAAGCTCATCGCCGAGTTCAAGCGCAAGAGTCCGTCGGCCGGTGCCATCCGACCCGATGCCACCATCGAGGAGGTCGTCCGCGGCTATGCGGATGCCGGTGCGAGCTGCCTGTCGGTGCTGACCGACGGGCCCGGGTTCGGCGGAAGCCTCGTCGATCTCGAGAGCGCGCGGATCGCCGTGTCGCTGCCGGTGCTCCGCAAGGAGTTTGTGATCGACCGCTATCAGGTGCTCGAATCCCGGGCCCATGGGGCCGATGCGGTGCTGCTGATCGCCGAGTGCCTCGACGACTGCCTGCTGCGGAGCCTGTATCGCGAGATCCTCGACCTCGGGATGACACCGCTGGTCGAGTTGCACGACGCCGCCAACCTCCCCCGGGTGCTCGATCTGGGGGCGACCCTGATCGGCGTCAACAATCGGGATCTCAAGACGATGACGACCGATCTCGAGACGGTGCTCCGCCTCCGCGACCGAGTGCCCGACGACAGCGTTCTCGTGGCCGAGAGCGGCATCCGCACCCGGGCCGATGTCGAGCGGCTCGAGGCCGCCGGGGTCACCGCGATGCTCGTCGGCGAATCGCTGCTCAAGGAGCCCGATCCGGGCCGGGCCGCGGCGCGGCTGCTGGGCCGCTGACGAACTTGTAGCCGGTGCCCCGCACCGAGAGGAAGTGCACGGGACGCGAGGGGTCTTCCTCGAAGGTCTTTCGCAGGTTGAGCATGAAGGTGTCGACGGTCCGCGTCGCCGGCGGCCGGTTCATGCCCCAGACCTTCGTGAGCAGTTCCTCGCGGGTCACGACCTTGCCCTCGTGTTCCATGAGGTAGCGCAGGAGTTTCATTTCCAGGCTGGTGAGCTTCAAGGCCACGCCTCCCCGCGTCGCCTCCCAGGTCTCGAAGTTGACCTCGGCGGCACCGAAACGGTGGACGGCCCCGCGGGATGGCTCCGAGGGCTCGGCCGCCGTCCGGTCCTCACGGCTCCGCCGCGCGAGAAGGTTGCGGATCACCGAGAGCAGTTCCTCGAGATCGAAGGGCTTTTGGAGGTAGACATCGGTGCCGGCGTCGAAGCCGTGGATCCTGTCCTCGACGAGCGTGCGGGCGGTGAGCATGACGATCGGAAGATTGTCCCCCTTCGCGCGGATCGCCTCGCAGACGGCGTAGCCGCTCATGCCGGGGAGCATCAGATCGAGCACGATGAGGTCGACCCGCGTCGGTGCGGATGCCAGGAAGTCGAGCGCGGCCCGACCGTCACCGACGGCGGTCACCGTGTAGCCTTCGGCCTCGAGATTGAACTTGATGCCGAAGGCGAGGTGCTGCTCGTCCTCGACGACGAGGATGTGCGGCATGGAGGCGACGTCTCTCGAAGGGGAGGGGGGAGCCACGGCCTCCGGATTGTATCCCCGCCGCGATCCCCTTCGACGCTCCGATTGACGTGGGCCGCGGCCGCGACCCAAGATGCAGCCAGACAAGGAGGATTCCGTGGCCGAGATCGCCATTCAGCCCGTCGAGACGAGGAGCCAGCAGAAGCGGTTCATCCGCCTGCCGTGGAGGATCTATCAGGATGACCCCTGCTGGATGCCCCCCCTGATCATGTCGCAGGAGGAGTTGCTCGGGTTTCGGCCGCATCCCTTCTACGAGAAGTCGAGGAGCCGGTCGTTTCTCGTCACCCGTGGCGGCCGAGACGTCGGCCGGATCACGGCGATCGTCAACGCGGGCCATGTCGAGCGTTACGGCGAGCAGCGGGGCTTCTTCGGTTTTTTCGAGTGTGACGACGACCCCGTCGCCTCCCGCGCGCTCTTCGAGGCGGCGGGCGACTGGCTCCATGCCCAGGGCATGACGAGTATCCGCGGCCCGGCGAATCCCACGCTCAACTACGAGTGCGGCCTGCTCATCGAGGGCTTCGACACGCCGCCGTTTTTCATGATGACACACAACCGCCCCTGGTACGGCGGTCTCGTCGAGGATGCCGGCTTCGGCAAGATCGAGGACATGTATGCCTTCTGGGGCGAGGTCTCGATGCTCGGCACGCTCGACCCCAAGCTCGCGACGATGGCGAGCGGGGTCAGGGAGCGCTTTGGCGTGTCCGTGCGGCCGCTCGACCGCAGCCGCTTCGCCGAGGAGGTGCGGATGTTTCTCCGCATCTACAACGAGAGCCTGGGGGGAACGTGGGGCTTCGTGCCGCTCACCGAGCGGGAGGTGGATCACATGGCCGCGAGCCTCAAGCATCTCATCGCGCCCGAGCTCGCGCTCGTGGCCGAGATCAACGGCAAGCCGGTGGGCGCCGTGTTCTGCCTGCTCGACTACAACCCGCGGATCAAGGCGATCAACGGCCGGCTCTTCCCATTCGGCTTCCTGCGGCTGCTCTGGAACAAGAAGGCGATCAAGCGGCTGCGGGCGATCAGCACCAACGTCATCCCCGAATACCAGGCCTGGGGGATCGGGCTGGTGCTGATGGAGGCCCTCGCCCACCGGTTCATCGCCTGGGGGCTCGAGGAGGTCGAGTTTTCCTGGGTGCTCGAGAGCAACCACCTTTCGAAGCGGACGCTCGAACGCGGCGGCGCGGTCGTGACCAAGAAATACCGGCTCTATCAGGACGATCCGCCGCCGCGGGGCTGACGCTCGAAAAACCACCCCCGTGGCCATCCGATCAGGCTGGTGCGGTCGCTCCACGGCCTTACAATCAGCTCACGATGCATCCAGCCTCCCTCCCCATCGCCGCGCTTCTCCAGAAGGTCCGGGAACTCCACTCCCGTCGCTCCGGCCCCGGCGGTCAGCACCGCAACAAGGTTCAGACCGCCGTCGTGCTCCTGCACGAGCCCACGGGAGTGTCGGCGGAGGCTTCGGAGCGCCGCTCCCAGGCCGACAACCGTCGCGTGGCCCTGCAGCGGCTGCGGCTGCGGCTGGCCCTCGACCACCGCGCGCCATCGCCGCCCGGGCCATCCCGGCTCTGGCTGTCGAGGATCCGCGGCAAGCAACTCGCCGTCGCGGCGAGTCATCCCGATTATCCCACGCTGCTCGCCGAGGCCCTGGATCAACTCCAGCGGCACGGATTCGTCATGCCCCCGGCCGCCGAGCACATGGGGACGACCGCCACGCAACTCCTGAAACTCTTCAAAAAGTCCCCCGAGGCTTGGACGGCGCTCAATCGGCTCCGGACCGGAGCCGGCCTTGCGGTGCTCAGATAGCGGCGTCAGTCACGCGGCGCAGCGTCGTGGCGGCACGGCCGGAGAGAGGAACATCGCCACCGATGCCCATCGACGTCAGCGGGCCGCGGATCAAGTCGACCGCCGCTGGAGACGGCGGCTGTCGGATCAGGAAACCCGCGGTGTTTCCCGCCACCGACCCGGTGGGAGAAGGCCCGCGACGGTTCCGGCCAGACTCCGCCAGCGGCTCGGCTCGACTGGCGATGCTCTGCTGCCTCTGGTTCGGCGTGTCGGGAGCGGCGACGGCGCAGACCGATGACGAACGGCTGGCGGAGGAGATTCGCAGGGCGACCGCGGCCCGTGCCGAAGCGATCCCGCAGGCGGCCCGCGACCCGTACCGGCCGATGTTTCACTACCGCCCTCCGGCGCAGTGGATGAATGACATCTGCGGCACGGTGTTTCACAACGGCTTCCACCACGTCTTCTATCAGAACAATCCCTACTCCGCCGACCAATACGGCTGGGGCTGGGGGCACGCCCGCAGCAAGGACCTGGTCCACTGGGAAGAACTCCCCTTCGCCCTCGTGCCGATGACCCACCGGGGGGAACTCCGCTGTAACTCGGGCAACGTCGCCCTCGACGCCGACGGCAAACCGATGATTTTTTTCACGTCGGTCCCGCGGCACGGAGGGGTGCGGAGCCAGTGGGCCGCGACGCCGCGCGACGATGACTTGATCCGGTGGCGTCGTGTCGGCGACCGGCCGATCATGGAACGGGGCAAGGACGGCATCCCCGGCGACAAGGTCCACCCGAGCTGGAGCGACCCCTACCTGTTCAAGAAGGATGGCCGCACGTTCGTCACCTTCAAGAAGGCGCAGGGCATGGTCTGCGAGGCCCGCGACCCCACGCTCACCCGGTGGACATTCCTCGGATTCATGGCTGGCGTGGCCGGCGAGTGCCCCAATGTCTTCGAACTGGGCGGCAAGTGTGTCATCCTCCGCTCGACCCACCCGCTGTCGAGCGTGATCGGCGATCTGGTCCTCGCCCGCGACAGCATCCGTTTTGACGCCGATGGACCGGCGGTTTCCCTGGATTACGGCTTCGGCGACCGCCCGCCCGAGGATCGGACCAAGGGCCAAACACGCGGTTTTTACGGGACGAACGCCTACGAGGACACCGCCGGCCGCCGGATCCTCTGCGGCTGGATCTCCGGCTTCAGGACCGGTCGCGGTTGGAACGGCTGCATGTCCCTGCCCCGCATCCTGACCCTCGATCGGAAGAACCGGATCGTGCAAACGCCCGTCCCGGAGCTGGAGGCCCTGCGCGGCGCTCACACCCGCCTCGGCAGGATTCCGCTCTCGAGCGAAGTCCGGCTGGTGGAAGGAGTCTCAGGTAGCCAGCTCGAGGTCGTCGCCGAGTTCGATCCCGGCACCGCCGGGGCCGTCGGCATCAAGCTGCGCTGCGGCAGCGACGCCCAGCGCGGCATCGTGCTGCGGTTTGCCGATGGCGTGCTGGACGTCGCGGGCACCGCGGTGCCGATCGAACCCGACGAAGCGGGAAAGACGCTCGGACTCCGGATCTTCCTGGACCACTCCGTGCTCGAAGTATTCATCAACGGCGGCCGGAAAGCCGTGACGCGTGTCGAGTATCCCGACGAAAACGACCTCGCGGTCGCGGTGTTTGCGGAAGACGGCGACGCCATCGTCCAGTCACTCGATGCCTGGGTGCTGAAATCGATCTGGTAGCGGGGAACGTGACCGGCGGCGAGCCGAGGGGCGAACGGCCGCTTGTCGTGGCCGCAGTCCGGCTCCGCTTCGACTTGAGCCGACCCAAGATCTATGCTGGCGGGACCGATCGATGAATCTCACCGCATCCATGCATCGACATCCATACCGCTGGGCCGCTCCTGGCGACCTCAACGCCTTCTTCGGTCTGTCGATCGACAACCTCGCCGTCCTCGTGCTCACGGTGTCGCTCCTGGCGACCGTCTTCGGCTATCCGGCACAGTTCGCCCTCTCCCACCTCGTGCCGGGCACGGCGGCGGGGGTGGTGGTGGGCGACCTGATCTTCACCTGGATGGCCTTCCGGCTCGCGAAGCGGACCGGCCGGACCGACGTGACTGCGATGCCGCTGGGCCTCGATACGCCGAGCACATTCGGGATGGTGTTTTTCGTGATCGGACCCGCCTATGCCGAGGCGGTGGCGATGGGCCTCGAGCAGGAGGCCGCGGCCCGCCACGCCTGGCACATCGGGATGTGCTCGATCGTCGCCAGCGGCTTTTTCAAGCTCGCCTGCGGGTTTGTGGCCGGGCCGATCCGCCGGCTTGTGCCGCGGGCGGCCCTGCTCGGCAGTCTGACGGCGATCGCGCTGGCACTGATCACGTTCCTGCCGCTGCTCGAGATTTTCTCCTCGCCGCTCGCGGGGCTCGTGGCGCTCGGGATCATCCTGGCGAGTCTCACGGCGCACCTGCCGTTTCCCGGTCGGATTCCCGGGGCCCTTGCCGCGGTCGCCGTGGGAGGGCTGATCCAGTTCATCGGCCTGCGGATGGGCTGGATTCCCGATCTCGCGCACATGGCGATCGATCCTGCCGCCGCTCTCTGGCCCAGCGAGTGGCTCGCCGCCTTCCGGTGCGAATGGCTGGAGGCCTGGCCCGACACGGTGAAGTATCTGCCGATCGTGATCCCCTTCGCCCTCGGCACCGTGGTGGGTGGCATCGACTGCACCGAGAGCGCGGCGGCCGCCGGCGACGAATACGACACGGGGAAGGTGATCGGCGTCGAGGCGATCGCGACGGTGATCGCCGGCGCCTGCGGCGGCGTGATCCAGACCACGCCCTACATCGGCCATCCGGCCTACAAGGCGATGGGAGGCCGCGCGGCCTACACCCTGATGACGGCCGTTTTCATCGGCTTCGCCGGGCTCACGGGCACGTTCGCCTACCTCTACGAAATCCTCCCGGGCCCGGCGCTCGTGCCGATCCTCGTGTTCGTCGGCCTGGAGATCACGGCCCAGAGTTTTCATGCGACACCGCAGAAGCACTATCCGGCGGTGGCATTGGCCTGCGTGCCGGCGCTTGCGGCACTCGCCAAAATCGAGACCGACAAGGTGCTGGCGGCGGGGGCGCGACCCGACGCGGCGCTCGCGCGGGAACTCTTCTCGCTGCAGATCATCTCCGCCGGCTTCATCGTGACAAGCGTGCTCTGGGCCGGCATGCTCACGGCGCTGCTCGATCGCCGACTCCGACAGGCCGCCGGATGGTGCCTGGCCGCCGCCGCATGCACGCTCTGCGGCGTGATTCACTCCCCTTTCAAGGACGGCAGTCTGTTCACGCCCTGGGCCATCGGTGAACTGCCCGTCGAAGCCACGGGCCGCGGGCCCTGGGAGCTGGCCTGCGCCTATGGGCTGCTCGCGGTGTTCTACGCCCTCTGGTCGGTGCTCCGCCCCGCCGGGACAGCGGACGAATCGATCGTCGGCAGGCCTCCCGAGACCGCCGCGGGCCTCACCGATCGCGAGTGAACGCCCCGCAATCCGGGGCGGCTTCTTCGGCATGCACGACCGGCGACCTGACGGCCGATGGCGGTGACGGGGTGATCACGGCTCCATCGACGCCACCTCGCCGAGCCCCGACTGGGAGAGGCCTTCGGCACTCGCGCCTCGGTTCCACCGCGGAGTCACTCCGCTGGGAACCGCAGGGTGAAGGGCGTTTCAGACACCACGTAGAGATACTCCTTGTTGCTGAGATGGCTGACCGTGCCGACCTTCTCGCCCCGCGGATTGTGGATCCCGATGCTCGCGCCGACATAGCGCCTGTGGTCGGTCTCGATCGTGGTCACGTGTGCCCGGCCCGCGAACAGCCCGCCGAGGAGCCGCTCCATCTCCTCACGCGTGAGATAGCCCTCGTTGCTGAAGGAGACGACGATCAGCGGCGCCCGGAGCGCCGCCAGCATCCCGGCCATGGCGTCGCGAAACCGCGGCCGCGAGTTGAACACGCTCCGCCGCTCACGGCAGTCGATCCGTTTGCAGGCCACGCCGTAGACCTCCGGCTTGTCCCAGCGGACGAGCGACTCCCAGATGTGGTAGTTGCCGAGGTAGGAATGCTGATTGTAGGGCGGATCGACATAGGCAAGATCGACGGGCGAATGCCCCGCCGCCTCGGCCGCATCGAGGTTGAGGGCGAGGCACTTCCCGCCGCGGGGTCGGGGCAGCATGTCGGGCACCCGCAACTCGAGATCGTTCGAGGCCCGCGGCGCCCACCGCTTGAGATACGCCATCTGCACGCCGGTGGTCGAGTCGACGCGGTCGGCGGCCTCCATCAAGGAGACCAGCATGACGGCCTCGAGGTCGGGGGGCAGCGACTTGCGGCAGATCATCTCCCGGATGGCATCGACCCGGGCGCCGTTCTTCGGCTGGAAGAACCGGGACCGCTCGCAGAAAGTGTGCGTGAAATAGCCGGGCGCGCCCGGCAGGGCGTTGAACTCCCTCACGAGCAGCGCCGCGGGCTCGCGGAGGTCGTCGGCATCGGCCGCCACGTAGCACTGGGCCAGCACGTGGGCATAGGAGTTGTGGTCGTTGGCGATCACGCGGTGGCCGCGTTTCTTGAGCGCATGCCCCACCCGCGAGGTTCCCGAAAAGAGGTCGAGGACCGAGCCGCCCGGGGCGGCCGTCGCGATGGTGTCGGTGATCAGGCCGAGGAGTGCCCGCTTGGAGCCGAGGTACTTGATCATCGCCGCTTTGTCCGCCGGGGAGAGCTCGCATCGCCCGTGGTGATATGCCGTTTCGGAGGGGACAGAAGTCTCGTCGTGTCGGGCCGCGGCGGCCCCAGGCTCCTCGGACGGTCGCCCACCACCTCGCCCGCCGCTGCCCACCCGGCAACTCGCCGCGCGGTCACGATCCGGAGTGACCGGGACGCCGGGGCCGATAGCCCACGCTTCGCCGCTGCCGCCCCTGCTTCCGCGGCCCGCCGCGGATGTGGTCGCCGGAAGTCTGGTCGGTGAAGGCCCTGGTCGCTTCGCTTCGCTTGCGGTCGAGCGCCTCCCGCGGGGGCTGGGCGGGGATCAGGCAGTCGCAGCCCGAGCCGATCAGATCCTGCCGGCCGGCCTGCTCCAGCGCGCGGCGGACCTCGAAATAGTTCTCCGGCTTGAAGAACTGCAAGAGCGCCTTTTGCATCCGGCGGTCACGGAGGCCCTTCGTGACCGTCACCGGCTGCTTCGTCATCGGGTCGAGGCCCGTGTGATACATGCAGGCGGCGATGTCGAACGGGCTGGGGATGAAGTCCTGCACCTGATCGGGTTTGTAGCTGTTGCGCTTGAGGAAGATGGCCAGTTCGATCATCTGCTCCATGCCGCTGCCCGGATGGCTGGCGATGAAGTAGGGGACGGTGTACTGCTTCTTGCCGACGCGACGGCTCGCCGCCTTGAAAGCCTTGTCGAACTCGAGGAAGTCGTCGGCCGATGGCTTCTTCATCAGACTGAGCACCTCGGGATCGGTGTGCTCCGGGGCCACCTTCAAGTGGCCGCCGACATGGTGCTCGGCGAGTTCCTGGAGATACTCGGGATCGCGGCGGGCCAGATCCATCCGCACCCCGCTGGCGACGAGCACCCGCTTCACCCCCGCGACGCTGCGGGCCTCCCGCATCACCTCCTTGAGCGGGCCGTGATCGGTGCCGAGGAGCTTGCAGACGGTGGGATGAACGCAGGAGAGCCGGCGGCACTTCGCCTCGACCTCGGGCCGCGTGCACCGCATCTGATACATGTTGGCCGTCGGCCCGCCGATGTCGGAGACGGTGCCCTTGAAGCCGGGCTGGGCCGCGATCAGCCTGATCTCGCTGATGATCGACTCCCGCGAGCGGCTCTGGATGATCCGTCCCTCGTGGGCCGTGATCGAGCAGAACGTGCAACCCCCGAAGCAGCCCCGCATGATCTGCACGCTGTTTTCCACGACCTCGAAGGCGGGGATCCGTGCGCTGCCGTAGGAGGGATGCGGCCGACGGGTGAAGGGCAGCCCGTAGACCTGATCCATTTCGTGCTGCTCGAGGGGCAGGGCGGGCGGATTGATCACCACCGCCTCGCGGCCGTGCCGCTGCACGAGCCGGCGGGCGTTGTGGGGGTTGGTCTCGAGGTGGGAGATCCGCGTCATCTCGCAGAAGGCGAGCGGGTCGGTCGAGACGGCCTCGTAGGGAGGCAGTTCGAGCGTGTCGTCGCCCAGCGGTGGCGGCTCGCTGGCGCCGAGGCGGTAGGCCACGCCGCGAAGATCGCGGAGGTCCTTCGGCGACTTCCCCGCGTCGAGCCCCCGCGCGATCTCGAGCACGGTCCGCTCCCCCATGCCGTAGGCGATCAGGTCGGCCTTGGAATCGAGCAGGATCGACCGGCGGACGGTATCGCTCCAGTAGTCGTAGTGGGCGATCCGGCGAAGGCTCGCCTCGACGCCGCCGGCCACCACGGGCACGCCGGGAAACGCCTCTCGCGACCGCTGGCAGTAGGCGAGCGTGGCCCGGTCGGGCCGGCGGCCGATTTCGCCACCGGGCGAATAGGCGTCGTCGTTACGGACCTTCCGGTTGGCCGTGTAGTGGTTGATCCTCGAGTCCATGGTGCCGGCCGACACGCCGAAGAAGAGTCGCGGTCGGCCAAACTGCCGCCAGGCCTCGCAGTTGCTCCAGTCGGGCTGGGCGAGCACGGCCACGCGGAAGCCCGCCGCCTCGAGCAGCCGGGCGATCAGGCCGTTGGCGAAGCTCGGATGATCGACGTAGGCGTCGCCGCTCACGAGCAGGACGTCGATCGATTCCCAGCCGCGGGCGAGCATCTCTGCTCGCGATGCCGGCGGAGGCGGGCAGGGGGTCGGCGGTGGCGTGATGGGGAGCGTCATGGGAGGCCCTCAATCCTACCCCCGCGACGGCGGTCGGCTGCCGGCTGGTATATTCGGCACGATCCGGAGGTTTCATGCCCGCCACCGCAGCCGCCTGGCCGATGCCGCCCGCCGCCTGGGCGTGCCTCTGCGGCTGCCTGCTCCCTGCCGCCGCGGCCCAGCCGGCTCCCCCCGAAATCGCCGCGTTGGTCGAGCAGCTCGGCGCACCGCAGTTTGCGCGGCGCGAGGCGGCCGGCCGGAGCCTCGTCGAGGTGGGTCGGCCCGCCATGGGCCCGCTCGCCGAGGCGATTCTCAAGGGCGATTTCGAGGTCGCCAGCCGCGGCGTGGGGATTGTCGGGGAGATGCTCGCGTCCGACGACGAGGAGCTGGTCACCGCGGCCGAAGCGTGCCTCGCCGGGATCGCTGCCCACGAAGGGTCACCCGCCTCGCGGTTGGCCGCAGCCGCCCTGGAGTTTCATGCGATCGGCATGGCGACCGCCGCCCGCGAACGGCTCGAGTCGGCGGGGGCCGTGTTTCGGGAACGGCCGGCCGTCGAGGGCCGCGGGCTGGAAGTCGAGGTCAACACGGCTTGGAGGGGAACGCCGGCCGACTTTCACCAGCTCGCGCGGCTGCGGGGGCTCACCGGCGTGCGGGTGTATGGGGTGCCCGTCGATGATGCGACGCTTGCCGTGCTTGCGGAGCTGAAAACGGTCACGCGGATCGAGCTCTTCGGCACCGGTGCGGGGCGGGAGGCGGCCGGAATGCTCGCCGAAAAGCTCCCTGACGCGCGGATCGACGTGCGGAAAGGGGGCAAACTCGGCGTCAGCTCGCGGGTGCGCGGCGGTCCCTGCGAGGTCGGCACCGTGGAGCCGGGCTCCGCCGCCGATCAGGCCGGCCTGCGGAGCGGCGATGTCGTGCTCGCCGTTGACGGCGAGCCGGTGGGGAGCTTCGATGCCCTGACGGCACGGCTCGCCGATGCGGCCCCCGGCGAGGTGGTGAGGCTCGCGATCGCGCGGCGGGGAGGAAAGGCCGATGGGGAGCCGGAGCGGCTGACGTGCGAAGTGCGGCTCGACGCCTGGTGAGGCGCAGGCCGGCCGGAGTGGGATGACGATCACGTGGAGGAGTGCATGGTCGAGGAAAAGAAAAACGCAGAAGTCGTCGATGTCCGCTGGCACGCCCACGCCGTCAGCCGGGCCGACCGGGAGCAGGCGGCGGGGCACAGGGGCTGCGTGCTTTGGTTCACGGGTCTCTCCGGCTGCGGCAAGAGCACGCTGGCCAACTGCATCGACCGGAAGCTCCACGACCGCGGCTGCCGCACGTTCGTGCTGGACGGCGACAATGTCCGCCACGGGCTGAGCGCCTCGCCGGCCCTGCTTGTGGAGCGGCACGGGGAGGAGTTCGCCGCGAGGTTCGGGCTCGGGTTCGGCCCGGCCGATCGCGAGGAGAACATCCGGAGGATCGGCTCCGTGGCCGAGCTCTTCTCCCAGGCGGGGATCATCACGCTGACGGCTTTCGTCAGCCCCTACCGCCGTGATCGCGACGCCGTGCGTCGCCTGCTTCCCGCGGGCGACTTCATCGAGGTCTTCGTCAAAGCGCCGCTCGAGGTCTGCGAGGGCCGCGATCCGAAGGGGCTCTACAAGAAAGCCCGTGCCGGCGAGATCAAGAGCTTTACAGGAATCGACGATCCCTACGAGGAGCCTGCCGCGGCCGAAATCGTCGTCGATTCCGCAACGAAGACGCCCGACCAACTCGCCGACGAAGTGATCGCGTGGCTCGAACGAGCCGGCACGATCCCGCGACGCATCAGCCCTTCTTGATCCACCAGTGGTTCTGCTTCATCTCCTTCGCGGGGCATTTTGCGAAGGCGGGGGGCGAGTTGCCCTGGTACTGCTGATGGCACCAGTTGCACTCCCAGAGGCCCGCGAGGGCCGAGGCCTGCCTGGCGCCCATGCCCCAGGCGACCGCGAGGCAGATCGAGAGGGTGATCAGTCCGGCGGCACGGCGACGTTCACGAACAGGCACACGCTCGTGGAGGGGCATGGCGAAGGCTCCGGGGGAGAATTAAACACGCGGGGCGCACGCGGGGCGGCACCCGCCCGACGGGGAGGATTCTACCACCTTCTCTGCCGGGCCCGCAACTCACCGCGGGCCGACGAGTTCGACGATGTTGCCGTCGGGGTCGCGGACGCAGGTCAGGCTCATGCCCTTGGCGATCGAATCGGGGAGCGTGACCGGGCTCTTTGCGATCGGCTTCACACCGATTTTCGCGAGCCGGGCCAGGGCGGCGTCGGTATCGGCGACCACGATCGTGAGGTAGCGGAAGCCGGTGTGCGAATGAATGAACTCAGTGTCGCCCGACCGTGGTGAGGTGCCCTCGATCTGCATCAGCTTGAGTTTCGTGGCGGTGTCCCCTTCGCCGAGGACGAGCACGCGGACGTCCAGGGGCTTGGCGTCGGTGAGCCCGGCATCGGCGGCGAGGGCCGCCGCCACTTGAAATCCGCCGGCCTCCTTGAAGCCGATGCCCTCGGTGTAGAAGCGGACGCTTTTACCGAGGTCGGAGACGACGCACCCCAGATCGATCGTCGTTCGCGGAAAGGCTGCGGTCTCGGCTGCGGCGAGGGGCAGGGCGGAGAGGAGCAGGCAGGTGAGAACGAGGCGGTGCATGGACGGGGCTCCTGGGTGTGAGATATGTCGAGCATCATACCCGCGGGGCCGGTGCTGCCACGGCTCTTTCCACGGGTCGCGTGCAGTTCGACCAGGGCAAGGCCGTTCGGCACGGCACGTGCGAGCCGGGTCTTGTCTCGCGTGGCTCGGGGCTCCCCGTGCCTCGACGCCGGACGTCCACGGATGCCATCGTGGCAATCCTTGGTCAACTCGCCCAACGTGCTCGGGGCTCCCCGTGCCCCGACGCCGGACGTCCACGGATGCCATCGTGGCAATCCTTGGTCAACTCGCCCAACGTGCTCGGGGCTCCCCGTGCCCCGACGCCGGACGTTCACGGATGCCATCGTGGTAATCCTTGGTCAACTCGCCCAACGTGCTCGGGGCTCCCCGTGCCCCGACGCCGGACGTTCACGGATGCCATCGTGGCATCCGCTCTCTGCATGTCCGCTGCGCTTCGCCATCCTGGCTTCGCTTGCTTCCATAGCCCGGCTCCCGGGGCACGGGCAGCCCCTCGCTGAGTTCGTGCCGGGATGGCGGGCCGATTCCCGGCAAGGCTGCACGGACCATGGATGGCCGTGCAGCCGTATATTCAGTCGATGAAGCCGGAGAGCTCCTCGCTGCGGGCGGGGGCCTGCAGCTTGCGGACGGCCTTGGCCTCGATCTGCCGGATCCGCTCGCGGGTCACCTTGAAGATGTGGCCCACTTCCTCGAGCGTGTAGCTGTAGCCGTCGCCGAGGCCGTAACGGAGCTTGATGATCTCCCGCTCGCGGTAGGAAAGGCTCTTCAAGACCTTCGCGATCCGGTTGCGAAGCATTTCCTGTGCGGCGCCGACGGCCGGGTTTTCGGCGCCGGTGTCGGGGAGCAGGTCGCCGAAGTGGCTGTCTTCGCTGTTGCCCACCGGACGGTCGAGACTGATCGGGTAGCGGCTCATCGCCGTCACTCGACGCGTTTCATCCACCGGCGTGCCGGCCCGGGCGGCGATCTCCTCGATCGTCGGCTCGCGGCCGTATTCCTGGAGCAGCTGACGTGCGACATTTCGCACGCGGCTCATCGTCTCCACCATGTGCACCGGGATCCGGATCGTGCGGCTCTGGTCGGCCACCGCGCGGGGGATCGCCTGCCGGATCCACCA
>SXGQ01703066.1_pt1 | contig 39862 bp, 32 predicted proteins | sample 3178371 | NCBI WGS metagenome assembly SXGQ01 (sample SAMN11356859, study PRJNA531348) | freshwater metagenome | isolation source: freshwater sample F1-20 | place: China: Fuxian Lake, Yuxi | collected 2017-12-25
CGCCGATATCGATGATCCGGGCCGGCGTGCTTCTCAAGCTCGGCGGCTACGGCATCCTGCGGATCTGCTATCCGATCTGCCCGGGTGCCGGTCTGTCGCTCGCCTGGCTCGTGTGCGGGCTCGGCGTGGTGTCGATGGTCTACGGAGCCTTCGCCGCGCTCGCCCAGAAGGACTTCAAGCGGATGGTGGCCTACAGCTCGGTCAGCCACATGGGCTACGTGATGCTGGGCCTCGGCGTTTGGAGTGCGGTGGCGGGCAATGAGTTCCGCTGGGATGCCTGGGCCCAGGGTGTGAACGGGGCGACGTTCCAGATGCTGGCCCACGGCATCTCGTCGGCGGGCATGTTCTTCATGGTGGGCGTGCTCTACGACCGTGTCCATCACCGCAACCTCGAGGAGTTCGGCGGGATCTTCAATCGCATGCCGGTCTACAGCGGGCTCGCGGTCGCCGTGTTCTTCGCCGGCCTCGGGCTCCCCGGGCTCTGCGGCTTCATCGGCGAGGTGCTCGTCACGCTGTCCAGCTGGAACTACAGCCGGACGCTCGCCGTGATCTCGTCCTTCACCGTGATCCTCACGGCCGCCTACATTCTCTGGGCGATCCAGCGGGTCTACCTCGGCGCCGAATACAAGGGGCCCCACGGCGATCACCTGACGCCGATGACGGGCCGCGAACTCGCCATCGCCGCGCCGCTGGTGTTTCTCGCCATCGTGTTCGGTGTCGCCCCGCAGTTGATCTTCAACTACGTCACCCCGTCTGTGAATCGCCAGGTCGAAACGCTCGCCGACTGGACACGCGATGTCGGGGCCAAGAGGGACCAGCCGGTGGCCGGCGGTCCCGCAGCCGCCGACGTGACGACTCATTGACGCATCACTGACCAGAACCCCTCCACCAAGCATCGACGCATGGACCTCGGATCCCTCCTGACGGGCACGCTGAACGACACCCTCGAGGTGTCCCTGCCGCTGTTTCGCGTAGAGCTCGCCCTCTCGGCGACGATCGTGCTCGTTCTGCTGTGCAGGATGCTGCCCGTGCTGCGATGGCTCGATTCGGCCCTGGTCGCGCTCGGCGGCGTGGGTTTCGCGCTCTGGTATGCCTGGTGCGACCTGCGGGGGCTGCCCGGGGCCCCGTGGCCGGCGCTCGCGGCGGCGGTGCATCCGGCTTCCCGGGAAATCTTCGGCGGCCTGCTGGTGTTCGACTCGCTGACGGCCTACATCCGGTTCCTGCTGGCCGGCTTCCTCGTGCTTTACATCCTGTTCACCAAGATCTCCGGCATCCCGGATCGCGAGGACGGGGCCGACTTCTACACGCTCGTGCTCGGGTCGTCACTCGGCATGTGCCTGATGGCGTCTGCCAACCACCTGCTGATGATTTTCATGGCGGTCGAGATGGCGAGCGTTCCTTCCTACGCGCTGGCCGGCATGCTCAAGGGCCGCAAGGCGAGCTCCGAGGCCGCCCTCAAATATGCCGTGTACGGCGCGGGTGCCGCGGGGGTGATGCTCTACGGCATCAGCCTGCTCGCGGGCGTGCTCGGCACCTGCCATTTGCCCAGCATGGCCGCCGAGCTCGGCCAGATCGTGGGCGAGGGAACCGACAGTTTTTATCGCGCGGATTCCGCGGGTCCGATCATGGTGCTCGCCCTCGGCGGCTTGATGCTGGCCGTGGGCCTGGCCTTCAAGCTTTCCGCGGTGCCGTTCCATTTCTGGTGTCCCGACGTGTTCGAGGGGGCCGCCGCCGAGGTGGGTGCGTTTCTTTCCGTGGCGAGCAAGGCGGCCGCGGTGGCATTGGCCCTGCGGGTCGCCTTCGGTCTCGGCTGGCTCGCCGATGCCGTCGGTCCGGCGGCTGCGGGCCTGGCGGACGTCCGGCATTTCTCCGTGTGCCTGATCGGCTTCATGGCCGCCTTGACCTGCACCCTCGGCAACCTCGGTGCGTATGGTCAGACCAACATGAAGCGGATGCTCGCCTATTCGACGATCGCGCACGCCGGCTATCTGCTCATGGGTACTGCGGCGGCCGTTGCCATGCTCGGCACGGACCCCGAAGGTTGCCGCAAGGCGGTCACGGCGCTCACCTTCTACCTCGGCACCTACCTCTTCATGAACCTCGGTGCCTTCGCGATCGTGGCCGTGCTGCGCAACCGGTTGCGGAGCGAGGAGATCGCCTCCTACGCGGGCCTCATCCGGACGAACCCGGGCATGGTGGTGGCCGCGGGGGCGGTGCTCGTCAGCCTGATCGGACTCCCCCCCCTCGCCGGTTTCATCTCCAAGTTCCTCGTGTTCTCCTCGCTCGTCGAGGCGATCACGAAGGGGATCGAGCGGCCGCTGATGCTGGTGCTGCTCGTCATCGGCGGTATCAACACCGTGATCAGCCTCTTCTACTATCTCCGCGTGCTCAAGGTGATGACGTTCGATCCGCCTCCGGAAGACCGGTTTGCGGCCCCCGCCCCTGTCTGGCTGCCGGGCGCGCTCGTCACGGCGGTGGTGGTGCCGGTCGTGGTGCTCGGCCTCTTCTGGTCGGGGCTCTACGCCTACGCCCAGTTGGCCGGAACGTTTGCGTCGTAGGAACGGAACAATCGCATCATGGCCGCCAACGATCCCCTCTGCCGCCTCCTCGCCCCGATCCAGTCGTCGGTGCTCATGTACCTGGCCGACTCGGGGATCTGGTCCTATCCAGGCGACGAGTCGATCAAGCTGGCGATTGCCGACGCCGTGGATGATCTCCGCGGCATCGTCGATCGAGGCTCCGGAATTCTCCGGGACCGTGAGGTGGCGACTCCGCCCCGACCGGGCTATCCGCTCTCGTTCACGGGCCTCCACGACGTCGACCTTCGCTCCCTCCTGCCGCGGCTGATCGCCGGCCTCACGCGGCAGCTCGCCGAACTCGAAGCCCTCGCCGGCCTTGCCGAGGCCGATGCCGCCGCTGCCGATCTCATCACGGATGCCAAGCTGTCGATCCGGCAGCATCGCGACGTGTTCGAACAGCTCTCCGCGAAGCTGAAGGCCGGCCTTTCCGGCACGTCCGGCCCGGGATCGGCCGCCGCTTCGGCGACCTCCTGAGCCCATGGACTTCTACGACAGCCACTGTCACCTCGACCCGATGCGTTTCGGGAGCGAGCTGTCCGACGTGCTCGCGCGGGCGCGGGCCGCCGGTGTGACTCGAATGACGGTGATCGGCACCCGGGCGGCCGACAGCGAGGCGGCCGCGGAACTGGCCGGCCGGGAGCCTGGCGTGGTTGCCGCGGCGGGGATTCATCCCAACGACGTCGCGGAGGCCGAACCCGGCGAATGGGAACGCGTCGAGCGGCTCGTCGCCTCGGGCCGTGTGGCCGCGGTCGGTGAGACCGGACTCGACTGGTATCGCACGACGGCCCCGCCGGAACTCCAGCGGGATTTTTTCGACCGCCATCTCCGGCTCGCGCAACGGCACGCGCTTCCCGTCGTGATCCACACCCGGGAGAGCATCCGCGACACGCTCGACATGCTCCGGGAGGCGGTCGCCCGCGGGCCGTTGCGGCCCGTGCTGCACGCCTTCACCGGCACCGCGGACGAGGCGGCCGAAGCGGTCGCGCTCGGCTGCCACCTCGGGTTTGCGGGCATGGTGACCTTTCGCTCATCGGCCGCGCTCCGCGAGGTGGCCAAGCTCGTGCCGCTCGACCGCCTGCTCATCGAGACCGACAGCCCGTTTCTTGCGCCGGAGCCGCTGCGGGGCAAGCGGAACGAACCGGCCAACGTGGTCCACACGGCCCGCTGCCTGGCGCTGGCCCGCGGCGAGCCGCTCGACCTGTTCGCCGCGGCGACGACGGCCAATGCCCGCCGTGTTTTCGGGTGAAGCGGGCCCCGGGACGGCATGAGGGCGATCGGCGGCGGTCGTTTCGGCCCGGGAACGGGATGGCGTAAGATTGCGCCGCTCCCCCCAAAGGAACCCGTCATGGTCCGCACCCCCAGCACGATGTTGCCACTCGGCACGATCGCCCCCGACTTCGAACTTCCCAGCGTGGACGGCCGGATGGTGGACTACACCGGCGTCGCCGGGCCCCGAGGCACGGTGGTGGCGTTCATCTGCAACCACTGCCCCTTCGTCAAGCACGTGGCCGATCACCTCGCCCAACTCGGCCGCGAGTCCATGTCCCGCGGCGTCGGCTTCGTCGCCATCAGCTCCAACGACGTCTCGGCCCACCCGGCCGACTCGCCCGAACAAATGGTTCGCGAGGCGGAGGACCGCGGCTACCAGTTTCCTTATCTCTACGACGAAACGCAGGAGGTGGCAAAGGCCTATCATGCCGCCTGCACGCCCGACTTCTACCTCTTCGACGCGGCGCGAAAGCTCGTGTACCGCGGACAGCTCGATCCAAGCAGGCCGGGCGGCGAAACGCCCGTCACGGGCAAGGATCTCCGCGCCGCGATCGACGCCCTGCTCGCAGGCCAGCCGCCGTTGGCCGACCAGATTCCAAGCCTCGGCTGCAACATCAAGTGGAAGGCCGGGAATCACCCGCCGTATTTCAGCCCGTGAACCAAGCGGCCGGCATGCGGCCGGCTGGCCCGCCGCCGGCGGAGACAGCCGCGTCCCGGTCGGTCATCGGGGCCGCGGGGCGTCGCCGGGTCGGGATGGGCTGCGGCTGGCGTACTTGCCGATGTCCTGGGTGTCGCCCGGCTCGAGCCGCGAGGCCCGCAGGTTCTCCCGCTGGATGGCCTCGTAGACCTCCTGGCGATGGACGGGAATCTCGGACGGTGCGTTGATCCCGAGGCGGACTTTGTCTCCCCGGATATCCACGATCGTGACGACGATGTTGTCGCCGATCATGATGCTTTCGTCACGTTGTCTGGAGAGCACGAGCATCGCTGGTTCCTTCCTGATCCGTCGTGGAGGTGGCAATCCGGTGCCGCCAGCCACTCATGATTATGCACTCTTTTTGAGTGGAGGTCGTTCGAGGGACAGTTCGTATTGCATCGGGAGCTCGCCGCTCGCAATGACTTGACGGCCCGTGCGGCCTTCAAGGTTGATGACGATCGGCGCTTTGAGATTGAGTGTGAGGCCTCTGCCGTTTTGTCCGACGATGACGACCACCTGCGCCTGCCGCATGTCGTCGATCGAGAGCGGACTCAGCTCGCTGCGGGGGATCCGCACCTGATATTCCGGCACGAAACGCCGGGGGCTCACGACCGCCAGCGCGACATCCACGCGGGTCGTGCTCTGGAGCCAGCCGAGGGCGTCGTTCGAGGAGTCGGCGAGCAGGGCCCACTCGCGACAATCCTCGAGGCCGGGCAGGCCGCTGGGAAACCGGAGGATGTCGGCAGCATCGACGTCGATGCGACCGAATCTGCTGGTGTTGATCCGCATGACTGGGCACTCCATTGCCGGGACGAAAACTGGCTGCCGGGACGAAAACTGGCGGCCTGCCGCGCTGTCGAGCAAACTCCCGTTCGCACCATTCATTTCGGCAGGGAGGGCTGTCGGGGTGGAGAAAAAAGGTTTGGCGAGAAGAAGAGGATGCCGAAGGGCTTGCGGCACAGGCACTTTCGGGAGGTGGCGGGGTTTTTGCCGGCGGCTTGACCCGCCGCCAAATTCCACACAATCGTCACCATCGGCCCGAATGCCCGATGCCATGCCCCTCCCGCGACGGCCATCAACCATGCTCCCCGTGCATCGCCTGCTGATCCTCGCTTGCGTGGCGTCCCTCGCCGGCTGTTTCGCCGGACGATACGACACCGATTACGCCGTGAGCCTCGCCGCCTACCGCGAGGCCGCGGTTTTCGCGCCTCTCGCCGTGGTGCCCGACGAAGCGGCCGCCGGTCGCGTGCAGATGCGGCTGCCGAAGCAGTTTGGTCGCATGCGCGAAGACGACAGCATGGAACTCCGCGCGAAGCCGCCGTTTCTCAGGAATTTTCCCGGCTTCGACCAGGCGCGGGAGGTGCGACTCAAGGCGGGCGGCAGCGAGATTTCCGTCGTGGTGACGGTGGGCGTGGTGGCTGCCGGGCTGCGGAGGCACGGCGAGATCGAACGGGAGATTCTCGAGCAGATCCGTGCAGACGAGGAGTTTCCCAAGGCCGACTGGCAACGGGGGCGGGCCGTGGCCGCTGTCGCCGGAGGGCCGGCCGTATGGGACGTCCTGTCGCTGCGGGGGAATCAGGAGTTCGAGATCTTCACCGCGGGGAATGTGGAGCAAAAGAAGTGGGACGGGGCATGCGAGATCTGGGTCTCGGCCGATCCGAAGCAGGAGTTCTGCGTCGTGATCGCGCTGCGGGCGGCTGAGGCCGTCGTCGGCTCGCTCGAACTGCCCCCCGCGGAACTCGTCGAACTGATCGCCAGAACGGTCGCGATCATCCCGTCGGTGGAAGAGAAGCCCGCCGCCGAGGTGCCGTAGGATCGCCGCGGCATCCCTGTGGGAAGCGTCGCGGTCACTGCCACATGGGTTGTGCCCGCCACGCCGCCAGCGGGGCGAGGATGAGCAGCGGCATCCATGCCCCCACGGAGGCGGAAAATGCGTCGCCGATCACCAGCGCATGCGAGCCGAGCACGGTGAGGAAGAAGATGACGGTCATCGCCACGCAGAGGCCGACCGCCACGAACACGCCCCTCCGGCTGGGGCCCAGCACCAGGGGAATCCCGAGCATGACCAGCCCCATGTCGAGCAAAGGGGCCATGAATCGGGCGTGAATCCGCAGCGGGATGTCGGCGCCGACCCCGAGGCTCGGATTGCGGACCGCCCGCACCAGTTCGATCGTCGACGAATACTGGCTCCAGTTCTGCGACCCCATGAGCTGTTCGAAGGTGACGTCGCTCACGACATAGCATTCCCGCGGCTGGAGCCAGGCCGCCGCCGACCGGGTCAGCACCACCGGACGGCCGTCCGATTCGAGCGTCGGAAGGCCGTCGATGTCGGCCGGCTCGCGCACGTCCCGGAGCAGGTAGCCCGCGGGACGGTCACCGGTGGCAGGTTTCCAGAACGCCTCGGCGGCCGTGATCTGCGAGCCGTAGTTGCCGAGCTGCGGGGGCATCAACAGACTCGGCTGGTCGATCCGCTGACCTTCCGCCTGGCCTCCGCGGCCACGGAAGAGGATCTCCGTCTGGTTGTCGTACCGCGGCTCGAAGGGCTGGACGATCCGGCCCCTCAGGTCCTGTGCGTTCCGGGCAAACGCCTCGCGGATGCGCGGCAGGAGGAGTTCGCGGTTGCCCGCGGCGACGAGCGCCACGACCGCCGAAAACACGATCACCGGACGGGCGAGTCGCCACCGCGTGACTCCGGCCGCGAGCAGGGCGGTGAGTTCGTTGTGCCGTTCGAGCCACGACAGCGCGAACATCGCGCTGGCCAGGGAGATCACCGGGCTCGTCGCATCGAAAAACCAGATGAGCCTGCAGCTGTAATAGGACGCCAGCACCTTGGCGAGGCTGCCCGTCTCGGCGGCATGGGACAGAAACTCCTCCATGTTCGTGAACGCATCGAACACGAAATAGAGGCCGGCCAGGCTCACGAACACGACGACGAACGCGTGCAGTTGGGCGCGGCCGATGTAGCGGTCGATCAGCATGGGCGATTGACGGGGCCGGTGGCTGGCGGACAATGGGCGTTTCCCGCCAGTGCCGTCCGCTTTCTCGGGGCGGAGGGTACGGAGCGCGGGCTGGACCGTCAATCTGGGAAAACCCCGTGGATGGCTTGGACGGACCTGCCTGGAATCGGGACGATTCTCGACCTGCTGTGCCCGCCACGGTGCGTCTTCTGCTCCGCCGACGTGGAGCCGTCGCCGGCCCGCCGTGGCGTGGTGGCCTGTGAGGCCTGTGCGGCCTTGCTGTCGAGGGACATGCCGCGTTGCCAGCGCTGCGGCGAGCCGCTGCCGGGCTCCTCGGGCTGTCGGCGGTGCCGGGGACGCCGTGTGGCGTGGGATGGTCTGGCGGTGCTCGCACCCTATGCCGATGACATCCGCGACGTCGTGCTGCGGGCGAAGCGGCCCGCAGGGGAAGGCGTCGCGGCCGGGCTGGCTTCGCTGCTCGTGCGGAAGCACCGTGAACTGTTCGAGAGTTGGAGGATCGACACGGTCGTGCCCGTGCCGATGCACTGGCTCCGCCGGGCGTCGCGCGGGACGAGCGCCGCACACGAGATCGCGCGGGGCGTGGCGACGGGCCTCGGCCTGCCCTGCCGAAGCGCCGTGAAACGAATCCGAAACACGCTCATGCAGAACGAGCTGCCGTTTGAAGAGCGGCCCGCAAACCTCAACGGGGCCTTTCGGGCGGTCGGACGGCTGCCGGGCTCCCGGGTGCTGGTGGTGGACGACGTGACCACGACGGGCTCGACGCTGGCCGGCTGTCGTGAGGCCCTGCTGGAGGCCGGAGCCTCCGCCGTCTACGCTGCCGTGGTGGCCCGGGCCGATCGTGCGGCCGCCGTCGATTCCGAAAGCTGAGGATGCCGCGTTTTGCGGCCGCACAGATGCATGCCCTCACTCCCATCCGCATCGGCACCCGCGCGAGCCTGCTCGCGACCACCCAGACGGGCTGGGTGGCCGGGCGGCTGAAGGGGCTCGGCGTCGAAGTGGTTCTGGAGACGATCTCGACCAAGGGGGATGCGCGTCGCGACATCCCCATCGCCCGGATCGGTGGCGACGGGGTGTTCGTACGCGAACTCGAGCAGGCCCTGCTCGAAGGTCGCATCGACCTCGCCGTGCACAGCCTCAAGGACATGCCGACCGCCGCGACGCCGGGGCTCGTGCTGGCGTGCGTGCCGGACCGGGCGACTCCCTTCGATGCGGTCGTGGGGCGGACGGCCGCGACGCTCGAGGAACTGCCGCCGGGCGCCGTCGTGGGCACGTCGAGCATCCGCCGCGTCGCCCAGGTGAAGGCCATCCGCGCGGATCTGGCCGTCGCACCCCTCCGTGGCAACGTCGATACCCGGCTGAGGAAGCTCGACGCCGGAGACTACGACGCCCTGATCCTCGCCGCGGCCGGACTCGAGCGGCTCGGTCTCGCGGACCGGATCACGCAACTGCTGCGGCCACCGGTATTCTGGCCGGCGGTGTCCCAGGGTGCGCTCGGGATCCAGGTCCGAATCGGGGACGACCGCACCCGCGGTGCGATCCGCCCGCTGGACGACATGGCGACGCACGCCGCCGTCGTCGCGGAGCGGCGGATGCTGGCCGAACTTGCCGGTGGCTGCCTGGCACCGATCGGGGGCTGGGCCCATGTGTCGGGTGGCCGTCTGACGCTCGGAGGTTGCGTGCTGGCCATCGATGATGCCGGCGGCGTGGAGCGGATAACTGCGGAGGATTCCGTCGCCTTTCCGCCCGCCAAACTCGATGACGAGGCAGTGTCCCCCCTGGCCACCGCCGAACTCGTTGGTGCGTCCGTGGCCGCGCAACTCCTGTCGGGGGGGGCCTCGGGGCTGCTCGAACGCATGCGTACGAGACTTGCCTGATCCTTCCGCCCATGAGGGTGTCGCTCAGATGAAGGGTTCATGGACCCCGCCATTTCGGTAGACTCCATTTGGAAGTCTGGTTGTCGGAGACCGTTTTCGGGGGCCGCAGATGGCTTTGGCCCTTGAATCCATTTTTTTGAAAATGGTAGGGTTACCGGCTTCAGGCAGATGGTTTAAGCGACTGAACGGGCCGCGGGCCTCTTTATTGAGCCCCGGAACCATGGTCGGAGCGTGAGCCGCCGTCGTGGCGGTCACCACGCATGATCGATGCGGAATGCAAGGCGACGACGAGTCGCGGAAGGTTGTGACGTTATGGCGATCAAGGTGGTGATTGCGGACGACCACGAAGTGGTGAGAAGGGGGCTTGTGAGCCTCTTGTCCGGATCCGAAGTGAAGATCGTGGGCGAGGCGTCGAGCGGCGACGAGGCCGTGAAACTGACCAAGAAGATGAAGCCCGACGTCGTGCTTCTCGACATCCGCATGCAGGGCAAGGACGGTCTTACGGCGCTGGAGAAGATCCGGGCCGACATGCCGGGCGTCCGCTGCGTGATGCTCTCCACCTTCGACAACCCCACCTACGTCGCGCGGGCGGTGGCCGCCGGTGCCCACGACTACATGCTCAAGGGTTGCACCCGGGGTGAACTGATCAACTCGATCACCGGTGCCGCCGCCGGCCAGTTGCCGATGCGGGCCGGTGAACTCCGCCGGGTGGCCACGACGATGGCCAACCGCGTGGCCACGGCCGATCCCGACATTCCGCTCACGCAGCGGGAGACCCAGGTGCTCCGTCACATGGCGCTCGGGCTCTCCAACAAGGAGATCGCCCAGTCTCTGACCATCAGCGTTGAGACGGTGAAGGAGCACGTGCAGAACATCCTGCGGAAGATCGCCGTCAGCGATCGCACGCAGGCCGCAGTCTGGGCCGTTCGACGCGGACTCGTCTGACGTTCCGTGGACAAAGTCATCCCTGACGATTGTCCACGGATCGACCGTTGAAACGCCCGGGCCACCGGTCGGGGTTGCTTGGATCCTGCTCGGGCGGATCTGTTCCACGGTCTGCCGGCCATGAGCCGCGGGCGATCCTGATGCCGGGAGGCTCGACGAACCCAGCCCGCGAGGCTCAGCGGGCTCGCGGGTGAGCCTTGTCGAAGGCGTCGAGAAGACGCGTCGTGGTCACGTGGGTGTAGATCTGCGTGGTCACGAGGCTCTTGTGTCCCAGGAGCTCCTGCACACTGCGGATATCGGCTCCCGCATCGAGCAGGTGGGTCGCAAAACTGTGACGCAGCGTGTGGGGGCTCGCCTTGCGGGTCAGGCCGGCCACGAGCAGGTGCTTCTCGAGCAGGCGGCCCACGCCCCGCACCGAGAGTCGGCCGCCGAACTTGTTGGTGAACAGCGGGCGGGCGGCCGTTCGTGTCGCGCCGACGGGCGGTGTGCGGGCGGCGAGCCAGGCCCGGAGGGCCGCCTGGGCGTGGGAGCCCACGATGCCGAGTCGCTCGCGTCGTCCCTTGCCGCGGATCCGGACGGTCGCGTTGCGGAGGTCGAGGTCGGCGTCATCGATGCCGACGAGTTCGCGGACGCGGCAGCCGGACGAGTACATGAGTTCCAGGATCGCGCGGTCGCGGAGTCCGCCGGCCTGGCCCGGCTTGGGTGCCGCGAGCAGCTGCCCGATCTCGTCCCCGGTCAGAAACTTCGGCAGCTTGCGGGGCCGACGCGGGCTGCGGAGCGGCTTGGCGGGATTGGATCTGACCCACCCTTCCCGCTGGCCGAACGCGTAGAAGCTCCGCATGCTCGCGAGTTTGCGGGCGACCGTGGAGGGAGCGTAGCCGGCGGCATGCAGGCCGCCGGCAAACCGCCGCAGGATCACGCTCGAGGCTTCTTCGGGTGAGCGGCAGCCCGCTGAGCCGAGAAACTCCTCGAGCTGGAGAAGATCCTCCCGGTAGCTCTTCACCGTAAGTGGGGAGCCGCCCCGCTCGGAACCCATGTACCGCAGGAACCGCTCGATGGCGGTCGGGAAGTCGGGCCGTGACACGCCAAGCGGAGCCATGGGCTGACGGGCCATCCGCTCAGGCGGGGCGATCGGCCCGCGGCACGAACCGCAGCCGGCGCGGCCGGGGGGTGTTTTGCCTGACCTTCTGGCCGAGAACCGAGGCGTCGTACCACGAGAAGCTCAGGTCGGGATTGGCGGCGTGTCGGGCCAATGCCTCGATCGCCTGATCGCGACTCTCGTCGTCGTAGAGGAACACATAGCGTTCGCCACCCTTGACGAGCGCGATCACGTTGATGTCGCGAGAAGCCATTGCGAGTCCCCGAGCGAACGCCGTGGCCGCGAAGCGCAGCCTGTTTCTGGTATCGGCCGCGCCGTTTCGTCGGCAGCAACCTTCCCCGACGCCCTCCCCAACTTTTCGCGATCGGGCCAACCACCCCGGCATCCCGGGCCCCGGCGGCTCCGCCCGCAAGACTCTGGGAAGGCTGTGCGGACGAGGGAGACGAGAGGACCGAAGCAGCCGGGATCGAGCCCGGAATCAGAAGATGCCGGAGAAGTTGCTGATCGCGATCGGCTCCCGCGACCAGAAGGGCTCCCCGTGAGCCGTGCCGATCATCGACCCCCACCAGGCGTCGGCCGCCGCCACGCGGTCGAGCACCCCGGGCTTGCCGGGAGGTTGGGGGAACTGGCTGGCGTAGCAAGCGAGGCTGCGGCTTTTGAGGTCGCGGGTGGTCGAGATGTCGACCACAAAGGCCGGCCGCCGGACGGCTTTCAGGTGGACGCAGCCGTAATGATAAATCCGCTCGGGATGCCAGGGCTCTCCGGGCAGGTCGCACTTCGTGAGCTTTGCCCAGAATCGCGCGGCCTCCACGAGCCGTGTGGCGGCGACATGATCGGGGTGGGCGTCGACCCAGTGCGGGGCGAAGAGCCAGCGGGGTCGTGTTCTGCGGATCACGCCCGCCAACGCGGCGCGGGCCGCAAGCGTGGCCCGGAGCCGGCGGTTCGGCAGGCCGAGGTTTTCCCGCCAGCGGATGCCGAGGGCTGCGGATGCGGCCGCCGTTTCCCGGGCCCTGATCTCGACCGAGCCGAGCGGCGTCGGCTCGCCGTCGGTGAGGTCGAGAATGCCCACCGACAATCCCTGGGCGAGCATGACCGCGATCGTGCCCCCCATGCCCAGTTCCGCGTCGTCCGGGTGGGGCGCGATGACGAGCGAGTCGAGCATGGTGAAGTCCCTCCGGGAAGGATGCCATCGTTGTCGCGGAAGTTTGCCGTCCGCGGGCGGCACCGATCATACTTCCTCCCATGACAGACCCGATCGCGAGCCGTACGAATCCCGCGCCGGACGACGGCTTGTTTGCCGCAACCTGTGCCCATGCCCGCCGCGTCGCGGTGCTGGCGAGCGTGGAGGCCGTGCTGGGCTGGGACGAGCAGACGATGCTGCCGCGGGCCGCGGCCGGGCATCGGGCCGAGCAGACGGCGGCGATGGCGACGATCGTCCATCGGCTCCGCACCGATGCCGCCCAGGGGGAGCGGCTGCACGCCCTGGCAGCGGGGCCGTTGGCCACGGGCGGTTCGCCCGAGGAGCAGGCGACCATCCGGCTGCTCGCCAAAGATTTCGAGAAACAGACCAGGCTGCCGTCCCGACTCGTGGAGGAGCTTGCCCGCACGGGCGTGGAGGCCCAGCAGGCCTGGATCGCCGCCCGGGCCGAATCGTCGTGGCGGATGCTTGAGCCCTGGCTCGACCGCATGTTCGCCCTCAAGCGGGAACAGGCCGACTGTCAGCGGCCCGACCTCGACCGCTACGACGCGCTCATGGACGACTACGAGCCGGGCGGTCGGTGGCGCGACGTGGCCGCGCGGTTCGAGCCGCTCCGGGGGGCGATCGTGCCGCTTCTCCGGGCATGTCGTGAATCCTCGACACAGCCGGACGACCGGGTGTTCACCGCGGAAAAATATCCCGTCGATGCCCAGCGGCAGTTCGTGCGCGAGGTGGCCACGCGGATCGGGTTTGACTTCGACCGCGGCAGGCTCGACACCACCGCGCATCCGTTCTGCACGACGCTCGGACCGGACGACTGCCGGATCACGACCCGGTGGAACGAGCGGTCGCTGCCGACGGCCCTCTTCGGCGTGCTGCACGAGGCCGGTCACGGCCTCTACGAGCAGGGGCTGCGGCGTGAATGGTATGGCCTGCCGCCCGGCGAGGCGGCATCGCTCGGTGTCCATGAGTCGCAGTCGCGACTCTGGGAGAACATGGTCGGACGCTCGAGGCCGTTCTGGGAGTGGTGCCTTCCCATCGCCCGCGCCGCTTTTCCGACGGCCCTCGGCGCTGCCGACGTGGCCACCGTACACGAGGCGCTGCTGGTTGTCCGCCCGTCGTTCATTCGCGTCGAGGCCGACGAGGTCACGTACAACCTGCATGTGATGATGCGGTTCGACCTCGAACGCGCGGTCATCCAGGGCGATCTCGCCGTGGCCGACCTGCCGGCAGCCTGGAATGAACGCTTCGAGAAGGACTTCGGCATGCGGCCGCCCGACGACGCCCACGGGGTTCTTCAGGACATCCACTGGAGCGCCGGACTGATCGGCTATTTTCCGACCTACACCCTCGGCAACATCCATGCCGCGCAACTCATGGCCTCGGCGCGCCGGCGGTTTACCGGCCTCGACGACGATTTTGCCGCGGGCCGTTTCCAGACGTTGCTCACGTGGCTCCGTGAGGAGGTGCATGCGGCGGGGCGCATCCTCGAATCCGACCCGCTCGTGGAGCGGGCCACGGGGGGCCGGGTGACCTCGGACTGGCTCGTGGAGAGCCTCTGGGAGCGATATGGGGGGGGCCACGGTCTCCGCAGGCCGCCCGTGGAGCAAGCCGTCCCCGGGGCTGCGGCCGCGGAGCAGCGCGAAGCAAGTTCCAGGAATTTGAGTCGGGAGGCGCCCGGGGGCTCCTGAGTGGCGAGCCGCCGCATCCAGCGGCGATCGAGTCGCTCCAAGGGCCCGCTCAATCCCCCGTTTCCCGCTCGCGGACGGGGGGGCGGACGGGGGCGACCGGGTCAATTTCCGTTGGTACACTCTGGGCTCGCCGCTTCTGGCGTCCCGGCTGGGAAAGCCCGCTGCATGTGAGCGTGCGGGCCCCGGGTCACCGGGCCGTTCGTTCTTTCATGTTTCGTTGGGAGGGTGTGCGATGGCTGACGACGACAAGGACAAGGACGAAGGATTCGACCCGTGGGCCGATCTGGAGTCGGATCCGGCGCCCGCCCTCGACGCGTTCATCGAAGAGCTTGACCCCCAGCCCGCGGGCGGAGCCCTCGAGGAAACCGGCCAACCCGCGTCAGCGGAGGCTGCGGCCGATGACGACCTCGCGGCGTCGTGGCTCGACGATATTGCCGACGAGCCGACCGGCGGGCAGCCGCTGTCGGTATTCACGCCGGACGAGCCTGCCGAGACCGGCAGCACGGGCGACGACGACGTTGCGGCCGGTTTTTCATCGATCGAGATCGGGACGGGCGAATCGGGTGTTCATTCTCCGAGCAGCATCGATCCGTTCAACGCCATGGCCGAAGATGAATCGTCCGAGTCCATCGAGACGATCGCGATCGGGTTTACCGAAAGCCCCCTCCCCGAGGATGATTCCACCGAACAAGCTCCGCCGCTCGATTTCGGTCCGGCCGCGGCAGTGGTCGCCGGTGGTGCGGCTGTTGCGGCAGTCGGCCCCGCGGCGAAGTCACGCGAGAAGCCAAGGCCCCGCAAGAAGAGCCCCCTCGGGCAGCTCTTCGGTATCGTCATGGGCGGCGCCATGGCGATTCCGGTCACGTTGGGGATCCTGATCTGGGGATTCCAGAAAGACCCCTTCAAGGTCACGAAGCACGTGCCGGAGTCGGTCGCGTTTCTGCTGCCGCAGAAGTTTCAGCCGGGTGGCGTGAGGAACGTCGGCAACGAGCCCGGCCCGACGACGGGACCGACGCTCGACGATCTGCCGAGGATGGATGAGTCCCTGGCCGCGGTCGATGCGGTTTCCCCGGAGCCCACCGCGGTCGAGGAACCGGCCGCGGGTGATGCCGCGGCGACTGACGACCTCGCCGCAGGGGACGGACTCGACGATCTGCTCCAGAAGCCGGCGGCGGTGGAGCCGCAGACGCCGCCGCTTCCGGTCGTGCCGGAGCCCGAGCCGCTCGATCTCTCGGGGCTCGAACAGGCGGTGGCCGATGCGACCGCCACGCTCGACGTCGTGAAGTCCGGTGCCGATCCCGCAGGTTCCCCCCGCACCGGGCGGCTCGTCGGCTGGTACAAGCAACTGGCTCGTGTCGCCCAGGAATTCGCGATGCTCGAGCACGTGGCCGCCGACAGCGGGAGGCCACTGACGGCGACCCCCGACAAGGTCGCCGAACTGCATGCGGCGATCCTTGCCGACCCCGTTCTGCTCGACGATCTTGCCCGCCTCACGCGGAACTGGCTGGCGTATTCGAAGCGGGGAGGCGACGGCGTGGTGATGCCCGCGACGTTCGCCGGTTCACGCCAGGTGGGACCGTACTGGAGTTCGCGGGTCTCGATCGTCGAGGCAGGAGGGGGGGCACGCGAACTCGCGGTGATTTCCCGGGCCGAACCGGCCGCCCTGCCGGGTGATTTGATTCTGATCACCGGTCTGGCCATGGACGGCGACGTTGTCTGGGCGTCGGACCTGCGGTCGGCCACGGCCGGCGCACCCGCCGGCTCAGATCCGTTCGGTCAGTCCGCGCCGTGATCGACGGGCCGCCATCGGCCGCAGTCACCGCGAGCGGGATCGCGGCCGGAAGGATCAGGGCGGCCGATGTGCTGGCGGCCAGCAGCGCCCGCCAGCGGGCCATCGGCCGCCGGCTCAACGCGCTCGTTCAGGATCGCCACGTGGAGGCGGCGAACGAGGCCGCCGCGATCGACGGGCGGGTTGCCACCGGGTTGCCGGCATCTGCGGTGCTCGCCGGAGTGCCGGTGAGCGTGAAGGAATGTTTTCCCGTGCGGGGGCTTCTGACCACGCTGGGTATCCCGGCGACACGGCGGTTGGCAGACGACCACGATGCCCCGATCGTGGAGCGGATGCGGGCGGCGGGGGCGGTCGTGATCGGCAAGGGAAACGTCCCGCAGGCGTTGTATCTGCACGAGACGGCCAATCCCGTCTGGGGGCGTACGCTTCACCCTTTCGATCCGGATCGTGGTCCGGGGGGATCCAGTGGCGGCGATGCGGCGCTGGTCGCCGCCGGGATCGCGACGCTCGCGGTGGGCACCGATCTCGCGGGCAGCCTGCGGCAGCCGGCTCATGCCTGTGGAATCGTCGCCATCATGCCGAGGACCGTGGCCCTCGGCGACGGCGGCGCCCGCGACACGATGCCGCACCTCACGGTCGTGCGTCCGCGGGCCGGCTTTCTCGCGCGGACGGTCGGCGACGCGGAACTCGCGCTCGTTGCGGCCCGGGTGCCGCTCACCGCAGTCGCGCCCCGACGTGTCGGCTGGTGGGATGATTCCGGAACGATCCCGGCCTCGCCGGCGATCCGCAGGGGCGTGCATGAAGCGGTGGAGCGGCTGTCGCGGCAGGGAATCTCGACCGTGCGACTCGACCCCGACCTGGCCGTCGAGGCGGCCTGGCTGCACTTCGCGATCCTCGCCGCCGACGGCGGGGCCGATGTGCGGAGCTTGTTCACCGGCTCCCGGCCGATGCCGGGCGTTCGCAGGCTGCTGGCCATCGCCGGGTTGCCGCGTCGTTGGCGTCCGGTCGTCGCGGCGGTCGTCAGGCTGTTCGGCAGGGGCATCGAGGCCGAGGGTGTGTTGAGGACCGGACCGCGGACCTCCGCCGAGTTCGCCGCGATCGTCGCCGCCCGCGACGAGATCGCCGCCCGTTTCGCCGCGACCGTGGCCGGCTGTGACGCGGTCGTCTGTCCCGTGTCGTCCGTGCCGGCACTGCGTCATGGCACCGCGGCCCAGCTCGTGCTCGCGGCCATGCCGTGCCTGTTCGCCAACCTCCTCGACCTTCCGGCCGGCGCGGTGCCGGTGACACGCGTGCGGGCCGACGAGGAACGGGGACGCTGCTGGAGCCTCGACCCCGTCCTCCGGGCCGCCGCGGCGACCGACCGCGGCAGCCGCGGCCTGCCCGTGGGAGTCCAGGTCGTCGGCTGCCCGGGCCATGATGAGGCCACGGTTCTCCGGGTGATGCACCTGATCGAATCCAGTCCGCCGGTTCCTTGAGGATGCGGGGGCGTGAGCCTGGCCGAGCATCCGGCCCCGGGGCGGTGCAGACGAGATCGCATTCCTTGCAACTGCGTTCGGCCGTGGCTTCGTGACAAAGTCGAAGGCAAGGCCCGGGGTTCCCGGAGGTGCTCGCGACGCCTCGTGAGGGTCGGGGCTGCCCATGCCCCGTCGCCGGACGCTCACTCCGCCCATCCTGGGCTCCGTTCGCTCGATGCCGGCTGCGCTGCGGCATCCATGCCTCCGCTGGCCAGCAACGCCGGCTCCCGGGGCATGGGCAGCCCCTCCCGGCAACCTGCTGCGTCGAACGAGGCCTCACTCCCGAGGCTCGCCTCTGCCTTCCTCTCGGAAAATAGTGACGACCGCAAAAGTCGCAGCGAGACCGCATCCAGGTTTCGTGGAGCACCGGCTCGGGGGCGGCAGAGGTCGCCGCTCCGCGGTCGTCCGGATTGTCGCCGGGGCGAGGACCCGCCCAAGGCTCCTCGAGCGTTCACCGACCCCTCGCCCACCCCTTCCAAGGTGCCGCATCGTCGCCAGAGCAATCCCGAATCCGCTCTAGCCAGCCATCCGCGCGGCGATCACGCGGGCCATCATGCCGATGCCGAGCACCTCGCAGGCGGCACCCGCCTCGATCGCCGCCTTCGGCATGCTGAACACGATGCTCGAGGCCTCGTCCTGCGCGAGCGTGTGCCAGCCCCTGGTTCGCAGCTTGTGCAGCCCCTTGGCACCGTCGCGTCCCATGCCCGTCAGCAGCGCGGCCGTGCCCGTCAGCGGCCAGTGGCTCGCGACGCTCTCGAAGAACACATCCACGCTGGGTCGGAAGAAGATCTCGCGGGGCTCGGCCCGGTATTCGAGGGTTCGGGAGGCCGAGAGCACGAGGTGGTCGTTGGTGCCGGCGACCAGCACGTCACCGGCCAGCGGCTGTTGGCCGTGCTCGATCACGCGGACTGACCGGCCAGTGCGGTCGCCGAGCCACTTCGCCAGCCCCGGCGCGAAGGCCACGTCGACGTGCTGGACGATGATCACCGCCACGTTCCAATCGTGCGGCAGCGGACCGAGCAGGTCGGAGACGGCCTTGGGCCCGCCCGTCGAGGCGCCGATCACGAGCAGCCGGGGCGGGGTCGCGCCGGCAGTCGGCCGCTGCGTGCGACGGGGATCCCCCGTCGCGCCCACCAGTTTGGCGATCACCCCGATCTTCTCGATGAGGGCGCCCGCACCGCTCACCTCGCCGGCCGGACCGAGCATCGGTGTATCGACGGCATCGAGCGCGCCGTGGCCCATCGCGTCGTAGACGAGCGAGATGTTGCCGCTCACCGTCGCCGTCACGACGAGGATCGCACAGGGAGTCGTGGCCATGATCTGCCGCGTCGCCTGCGAGCCGTCCATGTGGGGCATGAGCAGGTCCATGAGAATCAGGTCGGGGCGGTCGCGCTTCGCCATGGCGACCGCCTCGACTCCGTCGCCGGCGGTCCAGACCACCTGGTGGTCGGGGAGGCTGTCGACCACGCGCCGCAGGGCTTCGCAGGCCGCCCGCATGTCGTTGACGATGCCGATTCGCATATGAGTTCCCGCCTACGCCGTCGCCTCACCAATCAGATCGATGATCGTATCGACGAACGTCTCATCGTGGAAACTGCTCTTCGTGAGATAGCGGTTGGCGCCGGCGTCGAGGCCCCGGAGGCGGTCCTCTTCCCGGTCTTTGTACGACACGATGACGACGGGGATTTCCCGGCGGGCGGGATCGGCCTTGAGAAGCGAGACGAGCCCGATGCCGTCCATGCGGGGCATGTCCACGTCGGTGACCACGAGGTCGTAGTGGGTGCCGCGAATCGCGTTCCAGCCGTCCATGCCGTCCACGGCGACGTCGACGGCGAACCCGCGGGCCTGAAGCAGTTGACGCTCCAGTTCCCGGACCGTGATCGAGTCATCCACGACGAGGATCCGCTTGCGCTGCCGCGCCTGCTCGGCCATCCGCTCGAACTCGACCCGCGTCAGACGGCGGCCCGTGAGCACGCTGTCGATCGAGCGGACGAGGTCCTCCACATCGACGATCAGCACCGGGTTGCCGTTTTCGAGCAGCGAGGCGCTGTTCACGTCGGGCACCTTGCCGAGCCGGGGATCGAGCGGCCGCACCTCCAGATCCCGCTCCCCGAGGAAGGAATCGACGATCATCCCGAACTGCTGTCCACGGTCGCTGATCACGACGACGGGCATGGGATCGGAGGGGGGGGCCCCCGGGGCCTCGAGGATCTGGGAGGCCATCACCAGGCCGATCGACACGCCGTCGCGGTCGAAATACTGCCGGCCCTCGACGGTGTGGATGTCGGCGGCCCTGCAGAAGAGGATGTGGTCGATCCGCGTCAGCGGAAAGGCGTAGGGCTCGCCGCCGATCTCGACGAGCAGGGCTCGGATCACCGACATCGTGATCGGAAGTTGGAGCGTGAACACGGTCTGCCGGCCGGGCTGCGTGGTCACCCGCACGCTGCCGCCGACGCTCTTCACCATGCTCTGGACGACGTCGAGGCCGACGCCGCGGCCGGAGATCTCCGTGACCTGATCCTTGGTCGAGAAGCCGGGGAGGAAGAGAAACTCGAGGAGTTCCAGTTCGGTCAGTTGGTCCGCGACCTGCCGGGCCACGAGGCCCCGGGCCACGGCCTTCACCCGCAGTTGTTCGACGTCGATGCCGCGGCCGTCATCGGTGAGCGTGATCTGGAGCATGCCGGCCCGGTGCCGGGCCTCGAGCCGGATCGTGCCGGTGGGGGGCTTGCCGGTGGCCTCGCGTGTCGCGGGGTGTTCGATGCCGTGATCCAGCGAGTTGCGGATCAGGTGCGAGAGCGGCGACTCGAGCTTGTCGAGGATGTCGCGATCGACGCCGGTCTGCTCCCCGCGGACCTCGAATCGCACCTGTTTGCCGAGCGTCCGGGCGACGTCGCGGATCAGCCTCGGAAACCCGCGGATCCCGTCGGCCAGCGGCCGCATGCGGCTCACGATCACCTCGTGGTGAAGCCGGTTGGAGAGATCCTCGTTGCGGCGGGCGAAGCTCTCGAAATCCTCGACATGCCGGGTCAGGGTCGCGAGGCCGGCGTCGGCCCGTTCGCGGATCGTGGTCAGCATGGCCGTGATCGGGGAGGGCACCGCGATGTCAGCCGCCTTGAGTTTTTCGTCGAGTGCGGCGATCGCGTCGCAGAGCGCGACATCGGTCGCCCGGAGTTGCAGGAGCGCGTCGACGAACGGCCGCAGTTGCCGCGTTTCGACGAGGGACTCACCCGCCAGGCCGACGAGTCGGGTGAGGCTCTCGGCCGACACGCGGACAACACGGTCGATCTGGTCGGAGGAACGCGGGGCGGCCGTCGCTGGCGCCGCTGCCGATGCCGGCTCCGCCGCCCCCTCCCCGATGGTGTCAGGGCCGGCTGCCGGGGCCGTCGCGGCGTCGGTCGGGGCGGGGGTCGGGGACTCCGGCGGAACGCCGGCCACCGGCTCCGCGAGCAGCGCGTCGAGTTCCGACACGAGCTGCTCCGCGCGGGCGGGCCAGGGGCCTTCCGGTTTGAGCGCGTCGGCGGCCTTGGCGATGGCCCCGAGGAAATCGATGCCGGCGAGCAGGCGGTCGGCGTGCCGGTGCTGAACGCGAAACCGGCCCTTGCCGGCGGCCACGAACACATCCTCGAGCGCGTGGGCGACGCGAACCGCCGGGTCGAGGCCGACGATCCGTGCGGCCCCCTTGAGCGAATGAGCCGCCCGCATCATCGACTCCACCGTCTCCGGCGATTTTTCCAGCTCCTCGATGGCCAGGACGCCTGCCGACAGCACGGCCGTCTGGCTGTCGGCCTCCAGCCGGAAGAGCTCCAGCATCGAGAATCCGCTCAGGTCTTCAGCCATGGGCGCCGCCTCCGTTCATGACGACACCATGTCGCGGAGGGCGTCGAAGAGCCGGGATTCGTCGAGCAGTGCCACGGTCCGTCCCTGCCAGTCGAAGAGGGCCGACGAGCAGCGGGCCGCAGCCTGGCTCACGGTCGAGGGCACCGGACGGAGGTCGCCGCGGCCGACGCGGTGCACGCCCGCCACGTCATCGACGCCCAGCACCCAGCGTTCGGTGCCCTGCGGCTCGCAGCGTTCCAGGACGATCAGGCGCGGCGTCCCCTCGGAGGGTTCTCCGGTCGCCTGCGCACCGCCGGCGGGTCCGCCCGACAAGCCGAGGATCTTGTGGAACGACACGCACAACTGCAGCTGCCCGCGGATGTTGACCAGCCCCGCGAGTGCGGTTCCGGCCCGATGCGGCACGGTATGAAGCGTGCGGGAAGGCGTGACTTCGACGAGCACGGCGGATGGCAGCGCGAGCCACTCCAGGGCGACGCGGAACACGAGCACGCTCGTGTCGGCATGCTCCGCGGGCTCCGCGGGCTCCTCGAGGATGGCCTGCCACGAATCGAGATAGCCGTCGGGAGCTTCACGATCGAAGAACTCTCGGGCCGCATCGGCGAGCACCGGGCAGTTGCGGCAGTGGATGAACGCCTGCAACTCGGGGCAACTGCGGTCGCCGCTGACGCCGATGATCCGCCAGCATTCGGGCATCGGTGCCTCGAGCGATGACGGGGTCCGGCGGGGGTGGCTGCTCATGGCGCCCCCTTTCGGGCGAGCACTCGCGCGGCGGACTGCCGGTAGGTCTCGGCCATCCGCGTGTCGCCGCGCTGACGGGCCATGAGGGCGAGCGCGAGGAGCGCCTCCTCGTGGGAAGAGTCGAGGTAGAGCGTCTTGTGGAAGCAGCCCTCCGCCCGGTCGAGGTCGCCGAGTGACTGGTGAAGCATGCCCATCAGGAAAAACAGCTCCGGCGCCGGGGCGAGCCGGGGCCGCGACAACTCGCAGAACTCCAGGGCGTCGAGGTAGCGGCGTTCGTTGGCGAGGCGTCCGGCCCCTTCCAGCACATCCTGCAGGGAGGGCGTCGGCTCTTCCGGAGCGGCCGGCGGCGGCGTCGGGGCCGCGGTGACAGGGCGGGAGGCCGGCGGCCGGCGGTGCGGCGGTGCGCGGGGCGTGGAGGGGGCCGCGACCGCTTGGGCCGCGAGATGGATCCCGCGCCGCAGCGCGAACACCGAGGCTCCGCCGGCCGGAATCCAGTCACCTTTCATGATCGGGGGCTCGGCGGCGCCGAGGATCAGGATCCCGTCCGTCCGCAGGAGCCGCTCGACGGTCCGCTCGACGCGGGCACGGGCATCGGCCGTGAGGTAGATCAACAGGTTGCGGCAGAAGATCACGTCGTAGCGTTCGCGGGAGGCGGCGAAGTCATCCTCGAGCAGGTTGGCCCACGCGAACTGCACGCCCGCCCGCACCGCATCGTCGATGACGGCGTTGCCGCCTTCGATCCGGAACCAGCGATCACGAAACGAGTTGTCGGTGTTGCGAAACGCATTCGCCGAATAGCGGCCGCGCTGCGCCCGGTCGAGGGCCGAGTGACTCACGTCGATCGCGTCGATCACGAACTGCCCGCGGGTCAGGCCCGCGTCGAGCAGGGCCATCGCCACGGAGTAGGGCTCTTCGCCCGAGGCACATGGAGCGCACAGGATCCGCACCGGCGCACGGCCCGGCAGGGCCGCGAGCGTGACGGCGAAATCGGCCACGAAGGCGAACACCTGCCGGTCGCGGAAAAACCAGCTCTCGGCCACGACCACGTCCTCGACGAGGCGGTCACGCTCGGTGCGGTCGGACCGCACGAGGGCGACGAACCGCTCAGGATCGTCGATGCCGAGGGCGGCCATTCGGCCGCGCACGGCCCGCCCCAGCGCCGGCAGGCCGATCGTCGAGGCATCGAGCCCGATCCACTCACGCAGCAGTTGTTCGGCACCGCTGGTGTTCATGGTTCGTTGGCGGCCGTCGGGAGGGGAGACAGGCCGCTCGCCACGTCGGTCGGCAGGAGTTGATCGACGGCGAGCAGCTGGATCGTCCGGCCGCCGATCCGGAGGACCTGACCCAGGAAGGGGGCGTCACGGAGTTCGAGCGCCGGCAGCGATGCGTCGGCATCCTCGGTGGAACAGATCGAGATCACGTTCTCAGCGACGATTCCCAGCCGCTGGGACTCACCGCCGTCGTGTGCCGGCTCGCAGACGACGACCCGGGTGCTGAGCCGCTCCTGCAGCGGCCCGGTGCCCAGACGCAGGCCGAGGTCGACCAGCGGCACCAGCCGCCCCCGGTAGGTGAAGATGCCGCGGACATAGTCGGGGGTGTGGGGAATCGGCCGCACCCGCACGAGAGGCAGCACCTCCACCACCCGCCGCGACTCGATCGCGTAGGCCTCGCCGGCGACGGTGAATGTGAGGATTTGCATGTGGGCTAGATCGTGAACCGGGATACCTCCTCCTTGAGGTCGCCGACGGCCTCGCGGAGGTGGACCGTGGCGCCGTTGAAATCGTTGAGCGACGAGGCGGTGCGGGTGGCCCCCTCGGCGAGCCGGATCATCGCCTCGCGAATCTGCTCGGCGCCCTGGGATTGTGCCCGCATGCCCTCGGTCACCTGCCCGAACCGGCCCGAGATGCCCTGCACGGCCGTGATGATCTCCCCGAGCTTGGAAGCCACGTCGCCGATCTCGCGGACGCCCGTCCGCACCTGTTCGGCAAACTTGTCCATCTCCATCACGCCGGCCGACACGCTGTATTGCATCTCCTTGACCATCCGCTCGATGTCGAGGGAGGCGACCGCAGTCTGATCGGCCAGGCGGCGGATCTCGCGGGCCACGACGAGGAACCCGAGGCCGTACTCGCCCGCCTTCTCCGCCTCGATGGCGGCGTTGATCGAGAGCAGGTTGGTCTGATCGGCCACCTTGGTGATCGTCGTCACGGCCAGGTTGATGTTCGCGGCCCGTTCGCTGATGACGGCCAGCTTGGCGCCGAAGGAGGAGGTGCTCTCGGCCAGCTGCCGCATCGTGCCGTCCATCCCGACGAGGTTGACGCGGCCGGCGGCCGCCATCTTGCCGGTGTGGCCGGCCATGTCGTTGACCTCCGTCATCGTGCGAAGAAGTTCCTGGCTCGTGACGGAGATCTGCTTGACGGCCGCCACGGCCTGGCTGGTGGAGGCCCCGTAGTCGGTGATCACCTGCTGCTGTTCGCTCGCCGTGGCCTGGATCGCCGTCGCCGTCGAGATCAGGGCGACCGACGAGTGCTGGATCCGGCCGATGAGGCCGCGGAGGTCGTTGGTCATGGTCTGGATCGCCGCGAGCAGGGCGCCGGTCTCGTCGTCGGAGGTGCTGCCCACGTCGGCGCGGAGGTCGCCGCCCGCCACCTGGTTGGCGACGGCGACAGCCGTGCGGATCGGCGTGGAGATCGTGCGGGCGACCACGAGCGCGGCCGCCGTCACCCCGAGGATGGTGGCCAACGACAGTCCGATCACGGCGAGCCGCTGAAAGCGGACGAGGCCGAACGCCTCGCTGGCATCCTGTTTGACGACCAGGCCCCAGCGGAAGCTCGGCACGTAGCACCAGGCTGCTGCGACGTCGGTGCCGCGGTAGTCGGCCGTCTGGCCGTAGCCGCGTTCCCCCGCCGCGGCCCTCTGCGCGGCGGTCGCCTGTTGGGAGTCGAGCGGAATGCGCATGCGAAACGCGGCGTTCGCCGCATGCCGCAGCGGCGTGGTGATCATCACGGCGTTGCCGGTGAGTTCGCCCGCGACGATTTCGCCGGTGTCACCGAGTCCGGTCAGGTCGGAGAGCATCTTCCAGACCCGCTGCGTCCCGATTCCGAGGGCCAGCACGCCGCTCACGCGGCCCTCGTCGAACACCGGGCAGGTGACGAAGGCGAGGGGCGTGGCCGATTTGCCATAGGGCTGAAACGCCGACAGGTCCGACTGCAGCAGGGTTCTGGCCCGATCGAAGCCCGCCGCCAGTTCGGACGAGGCCAGCATGCCGCTCGTCAGCGGAGCGCCGCAGGGGATGGCGTCCCCGAGGGAGAAGATCACGCGGCCGTCGGCGTCGATGAGCAGCAGGTCGGCGTAGTCGAACGCCTTGGCGACGTATTGGAAATAGTCACGAAACGAGCCCCCCTTGGGCCCCAGGGCAGCGGTCGACTCGCAGGCGGAGAGCTCGCGGACGGCCTCGACGAACGTCGGCCCACGGGCGAAGGCGGCGCCGTCACGAACGCGTTCCGATGCATAGACCTCGAGTTCGTTGGCCTTGCCGGCCGCGATCTGCACGAGGTTGTCCCGCACCGACTTCTCGAGCGCGGTCGCGGCGATCCTGGCGGTGATCGCCGTGAGGATCGCGCACGGGATCAGCGCGATCACCAGAAACCAGAAGAGGAGACGGCCGGCGATCGACCGCCGCAGGCTGCCGTGGCCGTCGGTCAAGCCGCTCATCGCGAGGCCTCCGGCAAGGCGAGGCGGACCGTCGGGGTTTTCGCCGGATTGGCCCACTGCCCGCCCCAGGCCCGTTGCAGATCGGTGACGAAAGCCTCCCATTCGGAACGCGAACGCGAGATCGGAAACGGCACCGGACGCACCGCCGTGCGACTCGTCCAGACGATGTCGAACTGCCCGTCGGCGCGAACCCGGCCGATGAACACCGGTCGCCACGTGTGCTGGGTTTCGGGGTCGATGGCGATGATGCCCTCCGGCGCGTTCATGCTCTGGTGGCGCATCGAGTTGCGAACGGGCCTCACGTCGGCCGACTCCGCCTCGCGGACGGCCTGCGCCCACAGGTGGACGCTGTCATACGCCGCCACCATCACGTCCGACGTCGTACGGTCGCCGCCGTAGCGGGCCTTGAAGGCCCTGACGAACGCCAGGTTCTCCGGCCGTTCGATGCTCTGGAAGTAGTTCCAGGCGGCATAGTTGCCCGTCATGTCCACGGCGGCCGGGCCCCGCAGTTCGTTTTCCGCCACTGCGAAGGTCACGATCGGCGTCGTCTCGGGCAGCAGGCCGGCGGCGCGGACGGCCCGGGCGAAGGGGAGCGCGGAGTCGCCCACGACCGTGCTCAGGATCACGTCGGGCTGCGCCGCGGCGATCTGGGCCGCGAGCGTGTCGGCCTCGGTGCTGCCGAAGGGGAGATAGGCCTCGCCCACCAGTTTCGCATCGAGTCCTGCGATCTGATCGGCGGCGATTTGGTTGACGCAATGGGGCCAGATGTAGTCGGAACCCACCAGGAAGAAACGGCGGGCCTGCAGCGTATCGTGGCACCACTGAACGGCGGGGGTGATCTGCTGGTTGGGCGCGGCCCCGGTGTAGATGATGTTCGGCGACAGTTCGAGGCCTTCGTAGGCCATGGGATAGACCAGCAGGTGGTCGTGCGCCTCGACGACCGGCAGCACGTTCTTGCGGCAGGCACTGGTCCAGCAGCCGAAGATCACCCCGGCCCCATGCTCCCTGATCAACGACTCCGCCTGCCTCGCAAAGGTCGGCCCATCGGAGGCGCCGTCCGCGATCACCCACCGGATCGGGCGTCCCAGCAAGCCGCCCCGGCGGTTGAGTTCCTCCAGGGCGAGCACCTCGGCGTCGATCATCGAACGCTCGCTGACCGCCATCGGTCCGGTCTGCGAGTGGAGGATGCCGACCACGATCGGCTGCCGCACGAGTAGCCAGCGATCGAGGACGAGCCAACCGCCCGGGACAATCGCCGCGAGAATCAAAAGCAGGATCCAGTTCGCGATGCGGCCCGACCTGGCGGGATCGCCGCGGCGAATGGTCGTCACGATGGCTGGGGATTTCGTGGCGTGCATGGCGGGCGGTGAAGAGGGGGCTGCGGGCGGCCGCTCGCATCGGGGCCGCTCCTGCAATCTTTGTCCATCTTTCCCGACCGGGCGACACGCCGGTCAAAAAACCGTTGGTTTCGGCAGGATCGTGCCGTTTTTCGCGGCCGGAGCCGGCGGCGTGATCGCTGAAATCGGCGGAATCGCTGCAGATGGCCCGGGACGGACCGTGGCGGGACCCGCCCTGGTCTTGGGGGGGCATGTCCGCGGTTGCTGGCCTCGCGACGCCGGATGGGGTATATCAATGCGGGGCCGCAGACCGCGGCAGGATGCCGGTCTGCCCAACGAAGGACCGCGCGAGTCTGGTCGGAACGCACCCTCCGCGGCGTTGAAGGAACGACCTATGAAATCCCTGGCCGGGAAGTCGCGTGGAACGGACGCGGTCGAGCGGATCATCGGCATCTCGCCCTGGGCCGAACAGGTCCGGCGATCGATCGAGTTGGTCGCGGTGCACCAGTCGAGCGTGCTCATTCTGGGGCCCAGCGGCACCGGCAAGGAGTTGATCGCACGGGCGATCCATGCGTGCAGCACCCGCTCGACGAAGCCGTTCATCCCGGTTGACTGTGCCGTCACCACCGGGACGTTGTTTGCGAGCCACATGTTCGGCCACGTGAAGGGTTCCTTCACGGGAGCCACGTCCTCCACGCTCGGCTGCTTCCGCGCCGCTGACACCGGCACGATCTTTCTCGACGAGATCGGGGAGATGGAGCTGGAGCTCCAGGCCAAACTGCTGCGGGTCCTGCAGCAGCGCGTCGTGGTGCCCGTCGGCAGCCATCAGGAACTTCCCGTCGACGTCCGCGTCTTGGCCGCGACCAATCGCGATCTGTCTTCCGAGGTCCAAGAAGGCCGATTTCGGGAAGACCTTTTCTACAGGCTGAATGTCGTCGCCATTCGCACGATCCCGCTGCGGGAGCGGATCGAGGACGTGCCCGTGCTGGCCGCGCGATACCTCGCCGAACTCGCCGCCCGCCATGGCATGCCGATGTGCACGCTGTCTGCCGACTCGATCGAATTGCTGCAGCAGTACAACTGGCCGGGGAATGTTCGCGAACTGGAAAACGTCCTCGAACGGGCCGTGATGTTCTCGTCGGGCGATCAGATCGATCCAGACGCGCTCAACGGCCTGATGCTGCCCGGCAAGGATGCAGAGTCGTCCCCGGGCGGCTTGGGCGGACAGATTGCGATCGCCGCCTCCCGGGGCATCGTGTCGCCGACACCGCTGGCCGGGGTTTATCGGGTCGAGCCCAAGATCATGCCCGCCGCGGCTCCGGCGGCGCCACCGCAGGCAGCCACCGAGGCAGCACCCCGGATGTCACCGCAGGCGACCGGTGAGGACGCAGCCGAGGCCGATCTGTGGCCTACGCTCGCCGACGTGGAGCGGTTGCACCTCGAGCGAACCCTGACGGCGACCATGCAGAACAAGTCGCTCGCGGCCAAGATGCTGGGCATCGACCGCTCCGTGCTGAGGCGGAAGCTGCAGCGGTACGGGCTCGACGACTCGACTGCGGAAGAATGACCGGCCTTCAACCGGCCTTGGCTCGGATGACGGTCGCGTCCTCTTCCGGCACCCGGAGCCGCAGCGTGGCCGCCGCGGGTGGAGCCCGGCGCTCCTGAGCGAAGCCGCGGGATCCGCTGGCCAGGAACGCCGCGAGATGCCCCGCCGGCCCGCCGCCGAAGTCCTTCCGGAGAACGTCGAGGACCTCCTTCCAGGGAAGTCCACGGCGATAGATCACCCGGTAGGCGGCCTTGAGTTCGGCGATATCGTCCGCGGAGTGCCCGCTGCGTCGCAGGCCCACGACATTGAGGCCGACGATGCAGCCGCTCTGGCCGTCGACGAGCATGTAGGGCGGGACATCCTGGACGATGCGGGCGTGGCCGCCCACCATGGCGAGCCGGCCGATGCGGCAGAACTGGTGAACGGCGACGGCCCCCGAGACGAAGGCCCGGTCTTCGACGACGACATGTCCGCCGAGAAGAGCGGCGTTGGCGCAGATGCAGTTGCTTCCGACCACCACGTCGTGCCCGAGGTGCCCGCCGGCCATCACGTAGTTGTGGCTGCCCACGGTGGTGGCCGCCTCGGGCTTGAGGGCCCTGTGCACCGTGACGTGTTCGCGGAAGACGTTGTGGTCCCCGATGACCACGCGGCCAACCTGCTGGGGCCGGGCCGTGTGCTGCGGAGCGCCGCCGATCACGGCGTGTTCCCCGAACTCGTTGTGACATCCCGCGGTCACGCCCGATTTCACGACGGCGCCGCTGGCGACGGTGCAGAAGTCACCGATTTCCGCATCCGCCTCGACCGTCGCGAAGGCGCCGATCTTCACACCGACCCCGAGGCGTGCATCCGGACTCACAACGGCCAGCGGATGGATGCTCACGGCGTGCCTCGCGGGGGAGAAACGACAAGGGGGCTCGGTGGTTTATCGGCCTGTGTGAGGCGTGGATTCAATGCCAGTTTCACGCCGCCGGGAGAGGCTTCCCCATCTTCCCGGCCTTGCCATCCGCCGCGAAGCCCCCGGCTTTCCGTGGCGAGCCGGGGCCCTATACTGCGTGACCGTGCCGATGCCCTGACGGAAACTTGTTGCTGCGGGCCCGCATCGGCCTCCCTGCCGGAAAGGATCGATCGATGGCCTCGCCTGACGAACGCTATGCCGATGCCGAGAAGATCAAGGATGCGGGCGACCTGGCCGGGGCGGTGGCCGCACTGGAAGCCGTCGTCGCCGATGAACCCACCTTCGCCCTGGCCCACTCGGCCCTGGCAGCTTGGTGCACCCGCCTGGAGCGGCATCAGGAAGCCGTCCGTCATGCCCGCCGCGTCGTGGAGCTCGAGCCCCAGGAGGCGTTCAGCTACACGGCCCTCAGCGTGGCCTGCATGCGGGCCGGCCTGATTCCGGAGGCTGAGGACGCCCTGGCCCGTGCGCGGATGCTGCAGGGCTAGAAAGCCGACGGGGGTCAGTCCCCTGTTTTCGGCGAATCCGGCGGCTGAATGTCCAGTGCCGTTTCGAGTTCGCCGAGCATCTGCCGTTCGTCGGGCGAGAGCCTCGCGGCCGTCAGGCCGCGTCTGCGGCCCAGTTCCAGCGTGCTCCGTGCCCCGGCTTCGTCGCCGCTGCGAAACTGGGCCCACGCCAGGTGCAGATGCTTGACGTCCGACGGCTGGAGCAGGGCCTCCCGCAGGTCGGCCACCGCCTCGGCGTTTTTGCCGGCTTCAAGCCGCACCATGCCCCGGGTGTCGAGGAGATCGGGAAGCGGACCGAGTTCGGCGATTGCCTGGTCGATCAACTTCTCGGCTTCGCCGATGGTCTCCGGCTTTGCCAGATAAAAAGCCAGGTTGTTGGAGACGATCGCCCTCTGCATCGAAGTCAGGTCGTCTTTGGAGAGCAGGTTGCGATACACCGTCTCGGCTTCCTGCCGACGGTCCTCGAGACTCAGCACCTCCGCCTCGAGCAGTTGCACGACGATCGATCCAGGATCGAGCCGTTTTGCCTTGGCGATCCAGGGGGTGATCCTCGGGACGAGCGACTCGGGAGCATCCTGGCCGCGAATCACCTGGACCGCCGTTCCCAGCAGACGTTCCAGGGGGATGTCGTCGCGGCGTGATTCGAGCAGGTCGAGCGCATCGTCCCCGCGCTTCTGACGACCCAGAAACTCCGCCCGTGCGACCACGCCCTCGAACGCCAGATCGGCGTATTGGGCAAAGACCTTGTCGGCGGCCTTCGGAAAGCCGAGCTGCTCCATCAAAGTTGCCACCGCATTGAGCTGGGCCGGCTGGTCTCCGGAGACGATCCCGCCCGGCATGAGTTTGCGTGCCGCCTCTGTCGCAAGTTTGCGGTCCTTGTCCGCGATCGCCAGCTTGGCTTCCAGCGCGATGGTGATGGCCGAGTCAGGGCTCGCCTTCTGAAGCCTGGTCAGCCATGGCCGGGCGGTCGATACTTCGCCGTGGTCGAGGAGTTTTTCGACGAGCATGGCGATGTAAGCCGGGGGCGCGGAGGGGCCGGCCACGATCGACACGAGCTGGTTGCGGCACTCCTCCCATTCCCCGACCCTCTCGAGGAGTTGTGCCCGCATGATCCGTTGGCCGATCGACAACGGCTCCTTCCGCTCCAGGTCGCCCAGCACGGTGATGGCCTGCTTCCAGCTCGCCGGTTCCGGCCTCTTGGCGAGGAGCCTGATCTCGAGTGCGGCGTCCTCGGCCGTGATGTCTCCGCGGTCGTCCACATTCTGCCGGAGGAGCGATATCGCCTCCTGCATGTCGCGGAACGTGCCCTTCTCCGCGATCAGTTCGGCAAGCGACCTGCGGGCCCATGCCTTCTCCGTCAGGTCCGTGGCGGACGTGCCCGGTGCAGCGATGATCGAGCGGAGCGTCTCCCGCGCCGGACCGAGACGGCCGCAACGGATGAAAAACGCCGCCAGCCCGTGGATCGCCTCCAGGTCGTTCGGGGCGATCCGGATCGCTTCCCCGAAGGCCTGTTCGGCGTCGTCGAGGCGGCCGACCATCTCATACCCCTGGCCGAGCACGAGCTGCCGCTTCGGTTCGGGCAGAAGTTCGGCTGCCTTGGCAAGCGTTCGTTCGGCGGCCTGCTTCTTTCCCGTGGCGATCTGATGGGAAAAGAGGGCGAGCCAGACGTCGCCACGGTCCGGGGCCAGATCGGCGGCCCGCAGCAAGGTCTCGGTTGCCCGCTCCTGCTCGCCCGAACGAGCAAACACCTGCCCGAGCCACAACAGGTCGTCCGGATTCGTCGAACTCTTGCTGACGCTCCGTTCGGCAAAGGCGACGGCCTCATCGAAACGGCCGGCTTGGAGTTCGGCCTCCGCCGAGAGCCGCTCGAGGCCCTGTTCACCCGCCTTGCCCAGCGACGCCATCAGATCCAGCGCCTCCTGAAGCCGGTTGGCGGAATAGAGCATGGCGACGAGCCGGCGAGTCAGCGCGGGATTCGGCGGGCCGAGGGCGACCGCCTTCTTCAAGCGATCGATCGCCACGGATGGGTTGCCGCGAAGAGTCTCGATCTCCGCGAACAAGACCTGGATCTGGCCCCAGCCCGGCCGGTCGTTCTCCGCCTCGATGAGCAGGTTTCGGGCATCGTCGAGCGCCGCCGTGTCGGCCGGCGTCATACGGCCGGCGTCGTCCCCCGCCTCCTGACGCTTCCGGGCCGCTGAGCGGACCGCCGCGATCTTCACGCTTGCCTCGGCCACCCGGGCCCGGGCCGAGCCCGTACCGGCCGCCGCGGCGACCTTCGCGGCGGCTTCCTGTGACTTTTCGAGGTCGCCTCGACCGGTGGTGATTTCGAGGATGGCCTCCCAGGAGCGGATGTCCTGGGGCTTCCGCCGGGCAACCTCCTGCCACAGCCGCTCCGCCGATTCCAGGTCGCCCCGACTGAACGCGATTCCGGCGAGGGCCACCAACACCCCGGCCGCCTGATCTTCATCCAGTGCGACTGCCCGCTTCTCGAGGCCGTCGAGTTCGGCCTTCGCGGATTCACCGCCGCGTGCCGCGGCAATCTGCGCCTGGAGAATCAGCATGGTGGCGGTGTTGGCGATCCCGGTCGGCGTCCTGGCGATCACCCCGGCGGCCGCGTCCGGCCCCTCGACCCTGAGGGCCAGCGTGGCCAGTGCCGTCCACACCTGGGCGTCGGCCTTCTCGTCGGCGATCGACTCGAGCAACGCCCGCGCCGCCTCCGGCTCCCCTTTCTGCACCAGCGCATCGGCCCGCAGCAGCGAGATCTGTGTCGTGGTGATTTCGGGGGCCTGCTGCAGCAGGTCGAGGAGGGCATCGACACTGCTCCAATCCCGCTCGGCCGCCGGCCGCCCCACCTGCTGCTGCATCCGGAGTTGCAGCAGCGGATACCAGAGCTGGGGCACCGTGGGGAGCCGATCCGGCGGGATCGCCCGGGCGATCGATTCAAACTCCTCGAGCGCCTCTTCGCTCTTGCCCGCCGAGGCGAGCGCCGCCGCCGTGCCCGCACGGGCCGCCAGAGACGTCGGATCGTCAACGAGGACCCGGCGGTTGACGGCAAGCTGGGCATCATACTCGTCGAGTTGAGCGTGGCACTGGCCCAGGTAGAGATCCACCTGCCGCAACATCTCCGCCGAACCGTCCACGAGCGGCCGAACCAGCTCGAACTTCGCCTTCGCTTCGGCCCACTTGCCTTCGGCGACCAGCACGCGGCCTTCGAGCAAGCCCACGGCCGGGCTCGCCGGGCCGTAGAGTTCCTTGATCCGGGCGATCGCCTGCGTCACCTCCTCGAGCTTGTTCTGCTGCAGCAATGCGTCGGCGAGCATCAGGAGCAGGGGGGCCCTGCTGGGCAGCGCGTCAACCCCGTCGAGCAGCACCTGTTCGGCTTTCGCAGGGTCGCCCTGCTGCAGCGCGATGGTGGCCTTGCCGCGGTAGGCACGTTCATCGGCGGGGAACTTCTCGAGGGCCTGATCCGCCATGGTTTCGGCCGTGGCAAAGTCTTTTTCCGAGAGCGCGAGCTCGAACCGGGCAAAGATCGCGTTGGCGTCGTCCGGATCGAGTGCGAGCGCCTTGTCGACGTCGGCCCGGGCGGCTGCGAGGTCGCCCTGCTGGCGGTGCCAGTTGTTCATGGCCAGCCAGGCCGTAACGTCCGACGCATGCGCGACGACAAGCCTGTCGAGCACCCTTGTCGCCGAGACGCGGTCGTCCATCTTCTCCTGGAGGATCGCCGCCAGGAGGATGTAGGCATCGGTGGGACCGACGATCTCGCTCTTCGGATCGAACTCCTTCGTGACCAGATCGAAGCCGACCAGTTCCGCCACGAACTTGATGGCCTCGCTGTAGTCGCCCGTGCCCAGGTACGACTGCGCCATCAGCATCTGGATGTCGGCGAGCGCCAGCGGCTTGCGTGGCTTTTCGCCCGCCCCACCCCCGTGGCCCTCCTCGGCGGGAGCGGGCGATGAGAGCGTGCCCGACTCGAGCCGTTCGCGAAGCACCGCCAGATGCTCCCGCGCGTCAACCGCCCGGCCGATACGCAGCTGAAACTCCGCCAACTTCCTGCGGAGTTCGTCATTCTCGGGATTCCGGCGGACGGCCGTCTCGACGGTGTTGTAGGCCCGCGCCATGTCCTGTCGTGTGGCATCGGGCGCCCTGGCCCTGTCGAGCATCAGCTCGGCGTACTCCGCGTAGGCTTCCTTGTCTTCGGGCCGGAGTCCGATGTAGCGGCTGTAGATCGCCATCGCCTCGGCGGTGCGGCCCTCGTCCAGCCGCATCTTCGCCAGCTTCTGCAGGCCGCCCGCGTTCCGCGTCACCTGAAACCGCCGCAGCAGGTAGATACCCACGATCCCGCCGACCGTGATCGCGAGGAGGGCAAGGAGAAACTTGAGATTGATCCGTTTCACGAGCCAGAAATCTCCGAGCGGTTCGATCGGCGCCGGCGATCAAGGGAAAGCGGGAAAGCGGGAAAGCGATTCGCCCCCGGGCTCCCAGTCTACCAACCGGTTTTCCCTCCCGGCCACGAAAGGTCGGGCCGGGGGGGTGGGGCGGGGGTGGGGACTGTCATCGCCGAAATCGTCGAAAGATCGGCCCGTCGGAAGGACGATAGTAACGATGGAAGCGACTCTCCCGGTTGCGGCGACCTTGCCGTGCATCGGTTCAGCCTGCTCCGTTCAGGCTCCAGATCCACTCGAGGACGGCTCCGATGAACAATGCCCCCAGGGTTCCCGAACGCACCCTGCCCGAACGCATCCCTTCCGTCGAGTGGGTCGCCCGGCTCCTGCGCGGCTCGGTCCGTCCGCTGATGGCCGGCGCCCTGGTGACCGTGGTCGCCGCCGCCGTCGACCCGACTCGTGCGGCGGCTGCGCCGCCGTCCACCGCGGAGCGGTCGTCCGCGATCGTCGATCAAGCCGTCGTTCCTGCCGGCGGTGGCGGCTGTCAGCAGTGCGGTCCGAGCGGATGCCGACACGGCCACGGTAGCCGCCACCATCGTGATTGCCGAAATGGCGTGTGTGCTCCCTACTGTCCGGTCCGACCAAGCACGTTTGGCTTCTATGGAACACAGTGGCGGAGATGGCCGGGGCAGGGCGTGGTGCCAGTGTCGGACGAGCGCGCCATGACACCGGCCACACCACCGAAGTCGGAGGTGCCGGCCGCCGACGAGGAGTCCCGGGGTCCGAAGCCCTCTGCACTTCCTGCGCCCGACGAGGAGTCGGCGGCAGATGCGGCGAACGACCGGGCCGACGAACGGAGCCGGTTGCCCGCCGACGCACCGCTGCCCCCCGAGCCGGATGCCATGCCGCCGGAGCCGCCCGCGCCGGCAACGCAACCGTCTCCCGAGGGCCCCGCGGAATCGATGAACCCCGACACGGAACTGCAGGAAGTGCCGCGCGGCGAACAGAAGAGCGAGACGCCCCCCGCACCGCGGCCCGAGGACCAAAACCTCTTCGACGACTCGGCCAGTCGCAAGGTGCGCCGCCGGATCCCGGTGGGTGATCAGCTTCTTCGTCCGATCGTGGCCGGCTCGAATCAAGGCGTGCAGCCCACGGCCCACCAGTCCGCCGCGACCGTGACGGAGGCCGAAAAGCCCGTCGCCCCGGGTTCCGGTCTGCGCAGGGTGCCACTTGCCGTGCCGCGGGTTGTCTTCGACCCCCGGGCCGAGACGGCGCGGCTGCGGCAGCAGAAATAACGCCCGGCCGGTTCGGGGTGTCCCGGCCGTCCGGAACGCTGAATGCGAGAGGCGGGAGTCGAACCCGCACGCCTTGCGGCACTGGAACCTAAATCCAGCGCGTCTGCCAGTTTCGCCACTCTCGCGGAGCGGTTGTGCCGGAGCCCCGGGCGTCGGCGACAAAAAGTCTACACGGCGAGCGGCTTCAGGGCCGCGGGCGGCCGTCGTGATCGACGGTCGCGGTTTCCAGGAGCCTTTCGAGATTGCCTCCGCCGGCTTCGGTGCGCGGCGGCCAGGCGGCCACCAGCATCTCCTGCAACGGAGCGTCCGCAGCGGTGACGTCCTGGATGGTGAAGCGGAGTTCGAGCGACGCCACATGTTTTGCAGGTTCGTGGCGGGCGTTCCAGTCGCGGGCGAGGGCCGCCGCCGTCGAATCGCCGAACACCCGTATGCCGGGCTGCGGCAGGACCCAGAAAAACTTGTGCCAGCGGTTGCTGGCGAGCGACCCGAATCCCCCCGCGGGCCGTTCCCGTTCGAGGGGACGGCCGCAACGCAGCAGATCGACGATGCTTCCATCGGCCAGGGTCGCCAGGCCATAGACCCACTGCTCCCGTGGCGGCACGGTGCCAAACATCGCCCACGGCTGCTCCATGCCGCAGGCAGCGATGGCGGCGGAGAGAGGGCGGGGGAGTCGCGTGTTGCCGAGCAGTCCGCGAGTGTGGACGAAGCTCGTGGCGGCCAACGCCAGGGCGCAGCCGCACGCCCAGCCGGTGATCCGCCCGAGCCCGGCCACGCCGGCGGTTCGCGGCACGACGCCGAAGCCGCGCCACACACCCGCGGGCACCAGCGGCAGCCAGGCCGTCATGCCGATCGGGGCGAAGAGGCCGATCGACATCGTCAGCCAGATCGCGGCATGGAAAAAAAGGAAAGAAACGACCAGGACAAGTCTCACCGCGGGGGCCGGGCAGGCGACGAGGAGCAGCGGCGCGGCGAGCTCCACCAGCAGCACGATCCAGGTCAGCGGGCGGACGATCCAGGGGAGTTCGGCCAGCAGCATGCCGAGCTGACTGCCGTGGTCGTGAACCGAGAGCGCGTGCGACATCGCCTCGCCCGAATACCAGGTCGGGTTGCACTTGGCCAATCCGGCGCCCAGGTAGACGAAGACGAGTTGGACCACCAGCGCCAGTGTGGCGACCGAACACACGGCTGCCGGCGGCGTCGATCCCCCGCGACCGCCGCGCCACCGGGCATCGAGTGACCAGACCGCCCCAAGCGGCAGGAACATGGACCAGAACCGCAGGCAGGCCAGCCAGAGGTCGCCGGAGTGGGTGGCCGGTGTCATGCGGCGGATCACGCTCAGGACGACCACCCAGCCCAGCACGCTGGCGACGCGGGTGAAGCAACCGGCGGCGAGGAGCGCCCCGGCGACTCCCTCGGCGGCGATCACCGTCCCGCCCCACCACGCCGAGTCGGCGAGAAACAGGAGCGACCAGTTGGCGGGCTCGCCATGAAATTCCCGCACCATGTGCGGCGGGAAAACGCCGTCCGGCGAGAGCATCAGCCGGAGTTCGCCGACGTGGAGCAGGGAGTCTGCGACGAGGATCAGGCCGAGGCAGATGCGGAAGACCGCCAGGCTGCGAATGTCGAGCGTGCAGCACTCGCGCAGCCACCGATCGATGGCCCGACCGAATCGCCATGCAGGATGGGGCTGGTCCATGACTCGCTGGGACGGCGTCGCTACCGGGTGTTTCTTGTGCGAACCCGGGCCCGAAACTACAACATCGCGGCCGTGGCGTACGACCCCAATCCGCGTCCTGCGGCCCCGGAACGCCGCCATCGTGCGGCGACGGGTGAGCCCGACGGAGGAGGATCGACCAGATGCACGTTCCCGTGGTGATACTCGGCGGTGGCCCGGGCGGTTACGCCGCCGCTTTTCTGGCCGCCGATCTTGGCATGCAGGTGGCCCTCGTCGAGCGGGACGAGCGGCTCGGCGGCACGTGCCTGCTTCGGGGCTGCAGTCCCTCCAAGGCCCTGCTGCACGTCGGCCGCGTGCTCTCCGAGGCCCGCGAGATGGAAGATTGGGGCATTCACTTCCAGAAGCCGAAGCTCGACCTCGACGCCCTCCGGGCCCGCAAGGACAAGGTCATCGCCGCGCTCACGGGCGGCCTTGGCCAGCTCGCCCGGAGGCGGAACGTGACGGTCGTTCACGGCACGGCGCGGTTCGCCAACTCCACCACGCTGGAAGTGGCTCCGGCCACTCCAGGGGGCGCGAGCCAGCGGATCACGTTCGACCATTGCATCCTCGCCAGCGGTTCGCGGCCGACCCGGATCCCCGCGTTCGACATCGGCAGCCCGAGGGTGATGGACTCCACCGGGGCGCTCGAACTGGCCGACGTGCCGGAGTCGCTCCTCGTGATCGGGGGGGGCTACATCGGCCTCGAGATGGGCACGGTCTACGCCGAACTCGGCTCGCAGGTGTCGGTCGTTGAACTCACCGACGCGCTCCTCCCCGGCGCCGATCGAGACCTCGTCAAGCCGCTGCAAAAGCGGCTCGAAGGGCTCTTGAAGGCGATCATGCTCCGCACCAAGGTGGTGAAGATCGAGGATACGGGCAGAGCGGTGCGGGTCTCCTTCGAGGGTCCGGACGGCCCGAGCGTGCAGGAGTTTTCCCGGGTGCTCGTCGCCGTGGGCCGTCGCCCGAACTCCGACGGCCTCGGCCTCGAAAACACGAAGGTCGTCCTCGATGCAAAGGGATTCGTCGGCGTCGATGGCCAGCAGCGGACGGCCGATCCCCACATCCTCGCGATCGGCGACATCTGCGGTGATCCGATGCTCGCCCACCGCGCGAGCCACCAGGGCAAGGTGGCCGTCGAAGCCCTGCACGGGGAGCCGGCGCTCTTCGCGCCGCGGGCCATCCCGGCGGTGGTGTTCACCGATCCGGAAATTGCCTGGGCCGGTCTGACCGAGAACGAGGTGGCGGCTTCGGGTCGTGTCGTCGAGGTGAGCAAGTATCCATGGGCCGCCAGCGGCAGGGCCCACGCCCTCGGACGCACCGATGGCCTCACGAAGATCCTCATCGATCCCGAGACCGACCTCGTCCTGGGTGTCGGGATCGTGGGGCCGGGTGCCGGTGAGCTGATCGCGGAGGGCGTGCTCGCCATCGAAATGGGCTGCTCGGCCCGCGATCTCATGGAGGCCATCCATCCCCATCCCACGCTGGGCGAGACGGTCGCCTTCAGCGCCGAGAACTATTTCGGCTTGGCCACGGAGATCTACCGGCCGCGGTCCGAGGCGGGTGCGAAGTAACAGCGGCGGAGGTTTCGGCTGGGTTGCCGCACCGCAACCAGCACCGGAGCCCGGCGTCCGCCGGAAAAAGCCCGTTGTGGCGTCGTTTCCGCGTGAGCGTAATCGGCCTTTACGGGGCCCCGCAGCACCGGAATAATGCGGAAAGTCCGCCCACTTTTCCGGAGCCCCGCATGGCCAACCCCGACATCGACCATTCTGCCACCGAGGCCGCGGACAACGTCCTTTCCGGCGAGGGGGCCACGTTGCTGCCCCGGGGGGCCCATGTCCCGATGTCGATCGGCCAGATGAGCGACAGCGCCACTGGCCAGCCGGAAATCACCGACGGGGTCGCGGCCATCGACACCGACCCGACCGAAACCCGGGAGTGGCTCGACTCGCTGCGGTACGTGATCAACAGCCGCGGCGACGACAGGGCCGCCTACCTGCTCCAGGCCATCGAGCAGGAGGCCTACCGGCTGGGTGTTCCGATCCCATTTTCGGCGACCACACCCTACATCAACACGATCCCGCTCGACCGGCAGCCCCCCTTCCCGGGGAATCGCGAGCTCGAGCGGCGGATCACCAGCACCACCCGCTGGCACGCGAGGGCGATGGACGTCCGCGCCCATCGCGACGACAAGAGCATTTGCGGCCACAGCTC
>SXGQ01613114.1_pt1 | contig 39834 bp, 33 predicted proteins | sample 3178371 | NCBI WGS metagenome assembly SXGQ01 (sample SAMN11356859, study PRJNA531348) | freshwater metagenome | isolation source: freshwater sample F1-20 | place: China: Fuxian Lake, Yuxi | collected 2017-12-25
AACACCAACACCGACACCAACACCTACTCCAACACCTACTCCAACGCCTGTAGCACCTACACCTACACCAGTTGCAGGCATAGCAAGATCATCTTTCTGTAGTAATGGAATATGCCAGACATATGTAGGAGGAGCAAGTTGTGGAGAAAACCAGGCTTTTGTAAATGCTAATTTTGAAAATGTTAATAGTTATACTTGTGAATTTGGAACCACAACACCTCCATGTCCAAGTTGTGCTGCACCTACACCTACACCTGTAGCACCTACACCTACACCTGTAGCCCCAACACCAGTAGCCCCAACACCAGTAGCCCCAACTCCTGTGGCACCAACACCTGTGGCACCAACACCTGTGGCACCAACACCTGTGGCACCAACACCTGTGGCACCTACTCCAGTCGCACCTACCCCAGTCGCACCTACACCAACACCAGTTGCAACAGGATTCTGTGGTGATAATAGCGCACAGTGTGGTGGAGCGTTTGGTAATTGTATTCCTGGGCCATGTGCAGAGTAATGTTATACTTATATAATAGGGAGAAATAATGTACGCTTGTATAGTAAAAAATAGCAGTAATACTTGGGATATATTTACTGTGTTTCCAAGTATTCCAGATGCAAAAAAACAAAGAATTGACTCTGCACTAGCAAGTGGTCTTCCGATTACTTATAGAAATTTAACGGAATTTGGAGCATCGGTCAAAAGTGGTGCTATCTGGGACGGAACACAATTTAATGGTGGAGATCCTACATCTCTAATAGAAGGATCATCAAGGGGGCAATATTCATATCTATGTAATGATATAATTATACTAACACTACTTACACAACTTAATACTGATCTAAATACTCAGATGGAAGCAATATTTGAAAGTGAAACAACAATAATCAAAGTTCCAGAAGGACAAATAGCAAAAATTGGCGATATCTGGGATGGAGAAAACATAGTTAGCATGTAAAAGGGGGTAAACATGTCAAAGTGGGAAGAATGGAAAAAGGCTCAAGGAGAAACAAGGCCTTGGCATGTTCTTGATCCAAACAAATATTTAGAAAATGAAGAATTAGGGGAAAAAAGACTAGCAATATGTAAGGCATGTCCAGAACTAATAAAATTAACAAAACAATGCAAAAAATGTGGATGCTTTATGGAATTAAAGACTAAACTACAAGATGCAGTATGTCCGTTAGGAAAGTGGTAAAATGAAATCAGCATATTTATTAAAAAATATTCTTCCAAAAGAAGAGCATAAACAATTGCAAAATTTAGCAATGAACTTATGGGCAACAGACAAAGGTACATTTGATGAAGGATTTGGAAGACATCAATGGGCTATCTGGGACGGAACACACAAAGAAACTGTAGAACCATTAAGAAGATTCCACGAAATGCTACTACCACTAGCAAGAGAAGAATTTGAGTCAGAAACCTTGCTACCCTCTTGGTGTCTAATTAGTGTTTATGAAACAGATAAAGCAAAACTTTGGAAACACAAAGACGATAACGCCTGCACATATCATATCAACTATACAATTTTTCATAAAACTCCATGGGATTTTTATGTAGAAGGAGAAAAGTTTAGTCCAGATGAAAATGATGGAGTAATCTCTTATGGAAACGATCAAGAGCACTGGAGAGAAGAATTTCCAAACCCAGAAACAAATCTTGTTGCAAATGCTTTTTTCTTTTATGTAGAGCCAGATCACTGGTTCTTTGAGCATGGACCACAATACCTGTATACTAATATCCGTGCTAAAAAAGATGAAGATGCTCCAAGTATGTAGTCATGGGAAATCTTTTTTATCAACTTTATCAACCCTGTGGTTTGTTTAATCAAATAACAAGTTTGGAAGTTGCCGTTGGTTTATCTAATAGATGTAAAAAACAATTGGTGCTTCACAATATAAGTAATCCACCAAATGGAGACTATGGTGGAGCAAGAGTTCCAATTTATTCTGCAAATTATAAATATAATGAAAGAAGCCATTTAATTGATTCTAATGTTTTTCCAAATATATCAGACTTAGTTGATTGGGAAAACAAAGATTGCAATATTTTTATAAATGATACAGTAGATAGTTTTACTTATGAAGATTTAAAAATAGAAAACCTAATGCTACATTATTCTGTAGAATCAAAAACCTATGCAAGCGAAGAAGAAAGTTTTTCTGAAGGAAGAGAAAGACTTTTTTTAGATGATTATAATAACGTCCATTTAAAAAAGACATTGGGATATTACAGCAGATTTTTCTTTAATCGTAATTCCTCATTAGACAGAAGTTTATCTTCTGTAAAATTTAAACCAGAGTATTATCAGTTAGCAGAAAAAATAGCACTATCTATTGGGCTTTTTAATGGAGCACACTTTAGGCTTACAGATCATAAGGGTATGTTTGATCCAGATAATAACATCTTAGATTCTGGAATTAATAAGATCAATACTAGTCTTCCTATTGTTATGTGCACGGATCAGCCCGATAGTGAATTAATAAAAAACTCTTCATACAACTATTTAATGTTAGATGACTACATTCTAAGCAATTTTTATAAAGAGTTTAGAGAGTTTAAGTTTAAAGAAGAAGTATCTTTTGGAATTTTAAATAACCTTGTAATGCATTACAGTCAAGATTTTATTGGAAGCCCAGGAAGTACTTACACTGGATATATTCACAGAGGATTAAATCAAAAAAGAGATATACAATGGAGAATATTTGGGGAAGAGGAACATATCCAAGATGGACCATATTCTTGGAATGGTTATAACAACAAAGACACCTATGGAAAACAATGGTGGAGAGAGTGGAAGGAATCCAAAATATGAAAACAGCACTGGTATTAGGAGCAGGTGGATTTATAGGAAGCCATATGGTTAAGCGCCTTAAATCAGAGGGATATTGGGTTAGAGGAGTTGACCTAAAATACCCAGACTTTTCTATTTCGTTTGCTGATCATTTTGTAATTTCAGACCTGTCTGTATATGAAAATGTTGAAAACGTTATAGACCCTATAGGTACATCAGCGTTTGATGAGATTTACCAGTTTGCTGCTGACATGGGCGGTGCAGGATATATATTTACTGGAGAACATGATTCTCAGATCATGGAAAACTCTGCATTAATAAACCTTAATTTACTAAGAGCACAATCAAGATTAAACGATAAATACGGCATTAACAAAACCAAGATATTTTATTCAAGTTCTGCCTGTATGTATCCTGACTATAAGCAATTAGATGTTAATAATCCTGGATTAAAAGAGTCTGATGCATACCCTGCAGATCCTGACAGCGAGTATGGTTGGGAAAAACTATTTAGTGAGAGGATGTTTTTAGCCTTTAATAAAAATAATAAGATTCCAGTAGCCATTGCTAGATACCACAATATTTATGGACCAGAAGGAACTTGGGACGGTGGAAAAGAAAAGGCTCCTGCTGCAATGTGTCGTAAAGTTATACAAGCAAAAGACTCTGTAGAAATTTGGGGGGATGGAGAACAAACCCGTTCATTCTTATACATAGATGAATGCATAGAGGCAACAAGAAGGCTTATGGAGTCAGACTTTACTGGACCAGTAAATATAGGCTCAGAAGAAATGGTTACAATTAATCAGTTGGTCGATATTGCTTGTGGAATTGAAGGAAAGACACTAAATAAGCACCACATACCTGGACCGCTTGGTGTAAGGGGCAGAAACTCAAACAATGATTTGGTTAGAAAAGAATTAGGCTGGGACTACTCTATGACTCTAAAAGAAGGAATTAAAAAAACCTATCTTTGGATTAAGAGTCAGATAGAACAGCCCCAGCACTAAATTACTTAGGAAACTTATTCATCCACATTTTGGTCTTTGGGGTAATACCCTTCCATGAAGACCAGTCTTCTCCGCCGTTAGACATATAGTATGCAATTTCAGCATTTTTGACGGGATTGAACAATTCAGCATTAGAGTCCAAGTCAAACTTATCCCTACGGTCTGGACCTAAGTTGTCAATCATATTAATTTGGAACATTCCATAAGAGGAGTCCCCAGTCTTATGGTTGCCATTAAATGCCAAAGGCCTACCATTAGATTCTTTCTTAGCAATGGCCCAAGCCACCACAAGATCTTGTCCTTTAAACCCTACAAGGGAAAGGAGTTCTTTTAACTCACGATCTGTGAGATGTGTTTTATTCTCATAACTTTCTAATTTGTTTGCTTTAGAAACAACAAAAGCCACCTTGTGGGTGGCAGCAGGGTTTTCAGCCTGTTTAATTAGTAAATTATTTTCTGTACTTGATGCATTGGCAAAGTTACTAAAGGGTGCTACAACTCCAACCAATGCTAGGATTCCAATCCAAGCCTTTAAATCTCTTCTCATAATAAAAACCTCCTAGAGACTAAAAATGCTACTTGTTAGTAGCATGTATTAATTATAACATGAAATTGGTCTTAAAGTCAAAGTTTAGGTAACATTTTGGTAACTTTTTAATTTTTATGAGGGTAAGTGGTATAATAATAAGTACTATGGCTACAGGCGCAACTAACACTTATGATTTACCATATCCACTATTAAACGATCCTGTTAATGTGCACGAAGATATGCAATCATTAGCAGAACGCATAGAAGACGTTATATCAAATATTGGTCTTCCTTTTATTCCGTTAGAAGTAAGAAACATTACTGGCTCAACAATTCCAAAAGGCACTCCTGTGTATATCTCTGGTTACACAACAAAGCCAACAGTTGCAAAATGTGACTCAGATGATTTGACAACTTTTCCAGCAGTTGGAATAACCCAGGCAGCAATTTCAAATAATAATGACGGAGTAATCATAGTATCTGGAGTATTTGAAAATATAGATACGTCTTCTTACGATGCTGGAGATATTTTATATGTTGCAAACGGTGGAGGGCTTACAGCAACAATTCCTGCTTCTGGCTCTGGTGCAGTTGCAGTTGTTGCAAAATCAAATGTTTCAACTGGAATCATCGTAGTTGGACAGCCAAAAGGAAATGGTAGTTGGGGAGCACTAAAAAATGGACTTGCTTAGTGGTATAATTTAACAATGGCCGTATATAGAAACCCAAATGAGTCACCGTTAGATCCTCAACCAACTGCCCCTGCAACGTATAATATTGGCAATAAACCACCATTAATTAATTGGACGTGTGTTATTGGAGACAGTGCTTCATTTAGAATTTACGTAGAAGACGATTTAGAAAATCCATTAGACTATGATACAACTTCTGCTGGAGATGAAACGGGCTGGGATATTTCTGGAGATTTTAGAAGGTACTCAGATAACGTAGGAGATGATTTACTTTTTACTATATATCCAACACAAACAGAGTTTGATGAGGTTGGAGAGTTTACAGTTACCCTGTCTCCATCTCAGTCTAAAATATTAAGAACAGGAGATGTTTTTGATATTCAATTAAGAGATGGTGTTGATCGTGTTTGGACAGTATGTCAGGGTGAGATGATTATGATTGGTGAAGTTACAGAGCAAGACGAAGTTAGTTAATTATGGCAACAACCAATATAACAGATATTGGCAGAAGCCAAACCTTCTATGACATAAAACCAACAGTCACAGCGGAAAATATTTCAAAAGGTTCAGCAATAGTTTCAAATATTGGTTTGTTGGTTACTGCAGCAACCATTGCAATATCTCCAGTGGTTCAAAATCTAACTCTTGGATCAATTGAATCTTTAAAGATTGTTGACTATCCAAAAACAATTTCTGTAACCCAAACACTGCCATTTATGCTAAGCATAACAAACATTGGAATTGAAGGATATAGGCCAAATAATCCACCAGGTATTGGCGTTCAGGTCATTGGGTTCTCTAACTATATTCTTTAACATTATGATATAATCTACCTATGGCCAGAATATCAATAGCAAGCGTAAAATCTTACTTCCAGACAGGTGATAGACCTACTGAAGAACAATATGTAGACTTAATTGATACCGCAACAGCCCAGGCAACGGATTTGGGTTCTGCGGGTAACAATGAAATCACAATCAATGGAATTGAAAATACCACAATTTTTGATAACTTTGACGCAACTGTGTTTAGATCAGTAAAATATGCTATCACTTTGAAAAAGACTTCTGGCAACAAGTATCAAACAACAGAATTATCCATACTTGCTGATGGTACAGATGTATCAGTTAGCGAGTTTGGTTTAATAGACAACGATGGGAATATTGGCACCATAAGCGTCTCTAGGGCTGGAGATACAGTTTCACTATCTGTAATTCCAGTAGCAGGACAGACCCCTATAACCCTACGCTACATGCGTATGGGATTAAAGGCTTAACCAAGGAGATAAAAAATGGCAACAGTAACAAAAGATTTTAGAGTCAAGGCAGGGTTAGTAGTTGAAGGATCAACTGCAACCGTAAACGGCCATGACATATTAACAGAAGCACTAGTAGACGCAAAAGGTGATTTACTAGTTGCTTCAGGTGCAGACGCTGTAACTCGCTTAGCAGCGGGAACAAACGGATATATCCTCACAGCAAATTCTGGAGCAACAAACGGAATTGAGTGGGCAGCACCAGTAGCAGTAGGTGTATTTGATACACAGATTAGTTTTGAGGGTACAACAGCAGATGACTATGAGACAGTTCTTACAGTTGTAGATCCAACTGCAGATAGGACAATTACCCTTCCTAATGCAACAGGTACAGTAGCACTTCTTGATGCAACTCAAACCCTTTCAAACAAAACAATTGCATTGGGTTCAAATACAGTATCAGGAACAATTGCACAGTTTAATACAGCAGTCACAGATGCAGACTTTGCAACTCTTTCAGGATCAGAAACATTTACAAACAAGACTTTAACTACACCAAAAATTAATGAAAACGTAGAACTTTTAGCAACTGCTACAGAACTTAACATTCTTGATGGGGCAACTCTTTCTACCACAGAACTTAACTATGTAGATGGCGTAACCTCAGCAATTCAAACTCAATTAGATGCTAAGGCTGCTGCTTCAGACCTATCAACACACACAGGTGCATCATCTGGTGTACACGGTATTACAGGTTCAGTAGTTGGTACATCTGATACTCAAACTCTTACAAATAAGACACTTACAAGCCCAGTAGTAACTGGTCTTGCTCTTAATGACTCAAGTATTGTATTTGAAGGTGCAACCGCAGATTCAAACGAAACAACTATTACAGTAACTGATCCTACAGCAGACCGCACAATCACTTTGCCAGATGCTTCAGGAACTGTTGCTCTTACAAATAACAAGTTGGATGCTTTTGCAGCAACAACTTCAGCAGAACTAGCGTCGGTAATCTCTGATGAAACTGGTACTGGAGCACTTGTTTTTGCTAATACTCCAACACTTGTAACACCAAACATTGGTGCTGCAACTGGTACATCCCTTACACTTTCAGGGGATCTAACAGTTAATGGTACAACAACCACAATTAACTCAACAGAAATTACAATTGATGACAAGAATCTTGTTCTTGGTTCAGTAGCATCTCCAACAGATGCAGGAGCAGATGGTGGTGGTCTTACTCTTAAGGGCGCTACAGACAAGACTTTCTCATGGGCAGATGCAACTGATTCATGGACATCTTCTGAGCACCTTGATCTTGCTACTGGCAAGGTATTAAAGGTTAATGGAACTCAGGTTCTATCAGCAACAGAGTACACAGGAAATGCTGCAACAGTAACAAATGGTGTTTATACATCAAGTAAGATTTCAGCACTTGCTGCAACATCTTCTTCAGAACTTGCAGGAGTTATCTCAGACGAGACAGGAACAGGTGCTTTAGTATTTGCTAATACACCAACTCTTGTTACTCCAGCACTTGGTGCAGCAACTGCAACAAGCATTGCCTTTGCAGATGCCCTTGTTGGTTCTGCTCTAGCAACAGCATCAACATCAGCAACAACAATTGATTCATGGTCAGCAACAACATACTCAAGCGCTAAGTACATCGTTCAGATGAAAAAGGGTAATGATATTGAAGTTCTTGAGGTCCTAGTAACAGTTGACGGAAATAATAACGTTTATCTAACAGAGTACGCAGATGTAATTAGTAATGAAGTTCTTGGAACAACAAACGCTGTATACAGCGGAGGAAACGTTCTACTTCAGGTTACTGGTGCAGCAGCAGATACCGATGTTAAGGTAAGCAAGACCTATATTGAAGCATAATTAGAGACGGGAGTCAACTGTGACAACAGTAAATAAAGACTTTAGAGTAAAGCATGGGCTAAACGTAGCCGAAGGCGGTACTTTTGGATCTGCTGTCACAGTTGGTACTCCCACACAAAATACACATGCTGCCACTAAACTTTATGTAGATAGCCAAGCAGGTATTGTTGTTGGAGATACGGAACCAGGGTCTCCAAGCAATGGAAATTTTTGGTTTGACACCGTAACTGAAAGAGTTTATGTCTATTACAGTTCTACTTGGATTGCTATGGCTACCCTTGAAGATGCAGAATTGTTGCAAGAGCACATTCACGATACAGCAATTGGAGGAACTGGTCAAATTGCAACTACATTTGTAGATGCAGGATTTTATTATGAAGCAGGAAATGTTATAAGTGCTGATTTTTATAATACAACTAGTTGGGAATTTGATTATGATGGCGGAATTTCAACAGAGGTATATAATTAATTATGTGTTATAATATCATTAGTAGACTCTTGGAGGAGTAAATAATGGCAACAAGAATGCAACAGCGTAGAGGAACTGCAGCGCAGTGGATATCTACCAACAGTGGTAACGGACCTATCTTAAATGCTGGTGAAATAGGATGGGAATCAGATACTAATAAATTTAAAATAGGTGATGGCGTAAATACTTGGTTAGCCCTTGACTACTTCTCTGACACAAACTCAACAGTAAACCCAGCCTTTGGTTCAAGCATTACTTTTGAAGGTGCTACAGCAAATAATTTTGAAACAACTTTAGCGGTTACAGACCCAACTGCCGATAGAACAATTACTTTCCCTGACGCAACAGGAACAGTTGCACTTACTGGAACTAACGTATCTTTTAACAATATAACAGCAACTGGAGACCTTTCAGTTACAGGAGATCTAACGGTCTCTGGAACAACAACATCAATAAATACTTCAACCTTAGAAGTTGAAGATAAAAATATTTTAATTGCTAAAGTTGATACTTCAACAATCTCAGCAACAGGAAATATAGCCAGTTTTACTGGAGCAGACCCATTTGCAGTCACAATCACTGGACTTACTTCAACAACTGGTGTAGTTGCAGGAATGAACATCACAGCAACTAATGGAACGGGTGGGTTTGGAACAAGTTCCAACTCAATTACAGTTGCATCAGTTCCTAGTGCAACAAGTATAGTGGCTACTCAATCTGGAGGAAATCAACCAACAGTTGGAACAATAACATCCGTAATCGTATCAGGATCTGATGTAACAGCAGACGGTGCTGGTCTTACAGTTCAAGGAACAACAAATAAAACATTTAACTGGGTTGACAGTACAAATGCATTTACCTCCAGTGAAAATATTGCTATAGCAAACGGAAAAACATTTAATGGAAACTTAACTGGAGACGTAACTGGAAATCTAACTGGAAACGTAACTGGAAATACCAGCGGTTCTGCTGCAACACTTGCTACATCAAGAAATATTAACGGTGTATCGTTTAACGGATCTGCAGACATTACAGTTACAGCAGCAGCAGGAACACTTTCTGGAGATACACTAAACTCATCAGTAACAACATCCTCATTAACTGCACTTGGAACAGTAACTACAGGTACATGGTCAGCATCAACAATTGCACTCAATAAAGGTGGAACTGGAGCAACAACTCAAGCAGGTGCTGCAAATGCTGTTCTTCCATCACAAGCAGGTAATGCAGATAAGGTTTTAAAGACAGATGGAACAAATGTATCTTTCACAAGTACTCCATCTTTTACAGGATTAACTGTTTCAACAAATGATCTTGATGTAGGTTCTCAGTCAGATGGACTAAGAACAACAGATGGTTATACAAATCCAATGGCAGTATTCTCAATTGATGCCGATGATGATTATGCACAGTTAGTAATTAAAAATACTGGTAATGGAGTTAACTCTTCTACTGACATAATTGCCTATTCTAATAATGGAGATGACACTTCTGGTTGGATTGACATGGGAATCACATCGGATAATTTTGCCGATGCTGGGTTTACCATTACAGGTACAAACGATGGATATGTTTTTCTTGAAGCACCAATTGGAAATTTAAAATCTATTAACAATAAGGCTCTTACAAGTAACGTAGCAACACTTACTACATCTGCTGCTCACGGATACTCCGTGGGAGATGAAGTTGTCATAACAGAAGTGGGCTCACCATTCGATGGTACATACATAATTGCAACAGTTCCAACCTCAACTACTTTTACTTACGCAAAAACAGCAACAAACGTTACATCTGCAGCAGTTTCTCCAGTTGGACAAGCAAAAGTTGCAACAGGAAATGGAAACCTTGTCCTAGCAACAGGTGGCAATGGTACAAGAAATAAGATTGTCTTTGCTGCTGGAGGTCTATCTTCAGATAATTCACAAATGGAAATTACTCCAGATGTAAATGTTCACATTGAAATTCCAACACCTTCAACTTCTTCTACAACTGGCGCTCTCACCGTAGTTGGTGGCGTAGGTATTCAGGGAGATATGAATATCCAAGGTGACGTTAGTATTGAAGGAACAATTACTTTTGGCGGAGCAGGAACTACTGTAGAAACCGCAAACTTATCTGTTACAGATCCTATTATATTTACTGGAGATGGAAATACTGCCGATATTGTAGATCTTGGCTTAGTAGGAGAATATAAAGTTGGGGCAAACACAAAGTACGCAGGACTTGTTAGAGATGCATCAGATGGCTCAATGAAAATATTTAAAGATGCTACAACAAAGCCAACAACTACAATTAACTTTGCAGAGGCAGGGTTATCGTATTCTGATCTACAGGTTGGTGGACTTACAGCAACATCAGCAAGTATTGGAGATGTATCAAATACAGAACTTCAATACTTAAACAACGTATCATCAAATATTCAGACACAATTAGATGCTAAATTAGCAACAGCAACAGCAGCATCAACATATGCTCCACTTGCAAGTCCAGTATTTACTGGAACTGTTTCTGTTCCAACCTCAATTGAATTTGAAGGTTCTTCTGCAGATTCTAATGAAACAACACTTACTGTAGCAAATCCAACTGCAGACAGAACTATTACGCTTCCAGATGCTACAGGAACTGTATCTTTGCTTACAAACACAGAAACGCTAACCAATAAAACATTAACTGCACCATCTCTTACTGGAACAACAAAGGTTCAGCAACTATTAGAAAAAGCAACTGTTTCTGCAACTGCAGCAACTGGAACTATAAACTATGACCTTCTTACAAATGGTTCTGTAACTTATTACACATCAAATGCAAGTGCTAACTGGACACTAAATCTTCGTGGAGATGGGTCTACAACTCTTAATAGCGTAATGGCTACTGGAGAAGCCTTAACAATAGCATTTTTAGTTACACAAGCAACAGCGTACTACTCAACAGCATTTCAAGTAGATGGAAGTGCTATTACACCTAAGTGGCAAGATGGTACAGCACCTTCTTCAGGAAACGCATCATCAATTGATATCTACACATATACCGTAATTAAGACAGGAAACGCAGCGTTTACTGCATTTGCATCAAGAACTAAGTTTGCATAGGAGGAATAAATGCCATTATTAGCATCTCGTGGTGCTGCAGCAGTTAGAGCATTTGGTCGTGGAGGTGGAGCATCATTTCCCCCTACAGAAACTTTTGCTTTAATTCAAACCTTTAATTTAACTGGTAATTCTTCTGTTGTTTCTTTTAGTGATATAAATGCTAATTATACAAATTTATATTTAGCAGCCAATGCTAGAACAGACGGTAGTACAAAGATAGATTTTATTAACATTACAATGAATGGTGATAGTACTACTTCTAACTACACATCTGGATTTTGTTCGGCTGCAATTGAAAATGGTCAGCCAGTTACTGCAAACGGATATGCAAGATTTTCTTCAAACCCTGGAATTCGTGTTCCTGGCGTTCATGGAGCACAATCTACAGCAAATTTTTATGGAGCAATTGAAGTTGATTTTATTAATATTAGCAATGCTTCAAACTATAAAACTGCAATTGCAAGAGTAGCACAAATAGAATTTGGAGCAAATACTTGTTGCCAAAACGCTGGACATGGACATACAGGAGTTTCTTCAGGACAATGGAGAAGCGCTGCTGCAATTTCTTCAATATCTTTAAGGCCAGCAGTAGGCTCAAACTTTGTTTCTGGATCAACATTTTCACTATATGGAATAACTAGATCAGGAGGATTTGGGTCATAATGTATGGAGTACCACTAATCAATGCAACTCTTTCAACAGCGACAACAAACTGGACTATTTCAGGTATTCCACAAGGATATAAGCACCTATATATGGTTTTTGCTGCTAGAACAACATTTGCTTTACATGGCCCACAGTCTCGCTGGTCTTGGAATAATGAAAGTGCTACCAATACACACTTTGCAGCACTAGAAAACGGTACTGGATTTGTATATGGTCCAGAAGGAGGATCTTTTAGACAAAGAGGAATTCTTAGAGGAGATGGTCCAGCAGATATGTATTGGTGGTATAACTTTTATATTCCAAACTATTCAAACACTTCTATTAAAAAAACAATATCTTCATGGGGTACAGGACCCTTTGGAGAAGCACTTACTGGTTTAGCATGGGTAGATAGGCTATCAAACTGTTTTGATAATACAACAGCCTTAACCAGTCTTGTGTTACAGGATAACTCTGGCAGCACATGGAGTGCTGGATCACGTGTGTATATATATGGATTGAGTGGATAATATGGCATTTACAGCATTATCATGGAATAAATTAACTTCAAATACATCGACAGTTACTGTTGCAATACCTGCTGGATATTTTGATTATAGATTATTTTATTCAATTAAAGGAACAGATGCTTCAGAAAGACAATTATTAATGACAGCAAATGGAGTAAGTTCTGGATACACTAGTAGAATAGTATATGCAGATGGAACTCAAATGACAGAAATACAAAATGGTGTATCTGCAAATTCTCCAGCATCAAATATGACCGTTGGGCTTGTTCCAGGTGCTGATGGCGCTAAGCCATGGTTAGCATATGAAGGATTTTTAAACTTTTTTGCAAATAGTCAATCAGTAAGAAAGAATTGGGAATTTACTGGAGCATATGAAAATAATGTTCTTAGTGGTGCAGTAAAAACAACATTTGGAATGGCAAACAGTAACTCCAATGCTACAATTACATCATTAACATTTTCATTATCTGCTGGAAATATTGTTTCAGGATCAACATTTGCATTATTTGGTGCAACTCAGGTTTAAGAGGGGAAAATGGAAGAATACGTAAAGGTTATTTTTGACGGGGAAACTCAAACAGAAATAATTATTCCTATGACAGAGGAAGAAATTGCTGAACTTGAAAAGGGTAGAAAAGAAGCAGAAGAGAATTTTCAAATGTATTTAAAACAACAAGAGGAAAAGGCTACAAATAGAGAGTCCGCTATTCAAAAACTAAAAGATGCTGGACTAACTATAGAAGAAATTCAGGCTATTATCTAAATAGTACTTTATTAAAACAAAAGCACTTAACCTAAACTTAAGGTTGATAAGTTAAAACTCCGCATAAAACGGAGTTTTTTTCTTTTTAAATTTGTGATATACTTAAGACCACTTTGGAAAACTCAAAGTACTCATATAAATTTGCTAAGAAAGGTAAATAAATGTCAGAAGTTTTTTCGTTTCGTCTATCAGAAGATTTTGTAAATAAATATAATAATGCTCCAGCACCATTTGGTTTTTCAGATGCTGGGTCAAACTCTTTAGGAGAGGTTACATTTATTCGCACATATTCTCGTGTTAAAGAGGACGGTACAAAAGAACGCTGGCATGAGGTTTGTCGCCGTGTAATTGAGGGTATGTATTCAGTTCAAAAAAACCATGCTAAGGATAATCGTCTACCATGGAATGACAACAAAGCACAAAAGTCTGCACAAGAAGCATTTCAAAGAATGTTTGAATTAAAGTGGACACCACCAGGTCGTGGTCTTTGGGCATTTGGTACTCCCATGACTATGGAGAAACGTAACTCTGCATCCCTTCAAAACTGTGCAATGGTTTCAACAAGAGACCTTGATCGTAACGATCCTGGTGCCCTTTTTGCCTGGGTTATGGATGCATTAATGTTGGGTATTGGCGTAGGGTTTGATACACTTGGACAAGATAAGCAGATGTTTATTTATGCACCTACAGAACCTGCATCTGTTTATGAAATTCCTGATACCCGTGAAGGCTGGGTAGAGTCTGTTAGATTATTGATTAATTCATTTCTTCGTCAAAACCAGCCTATTCAAGAATTTACCTATGACCTTATACGTCCGCTAGGAGCACCAATTAAGGGCTTTGGAGGGGTCGCTAGTGGCCCAGCACCATTAATTGATCTCCATACCCGCATTAGAAATGTAATTGGCTCTAGAGCAGGGGAAGCCTTAGATAGCCGTGCAATTGTAGACCTGGTAAATCTTATTGGAACATGCGTTGTTTCTGGAAATGTTCGTCGTTCCGCTACTCTTGCTCTTGGAACACCAGAAGATAAAGGTTTTATTAATCTTAAGAATCCAGAAGTATTTCCAGAACGCAACTCCTATGATCCAGAAAAACCAGGTTGGGCATGGATGTCTAATAATTCTATTTCAGCAACAGTTGGAACAAAGTACGAAGACTATGTTGATTTAATTGCAGACAATGGAGAACCAGGTTTTATTTGGTTAGATGTTGCACGTAATTATGGACGTCTTGCAGATGCTCCAGATTATAAGGATGCTCGTATTATGGGCTTTAATCCTTGTGCTGAACAGCCACTAGAGTCATACGAATTATGTACGCTTGTAGAGGTACATTTAAATCGTCATGAATCTAAGGAAGACTTTCTTAAAACATTAAAGTTTGCATATCTTTATGGAAAAACTGTAACTTTAATGCCAACACACTGGCAACAGACAAACGGTATTATGCAACGCAATCGTCGTATTGGAACATCCTTAACTGGCATTGCAGCCTTTGCTGACGAACACGGTCTTCCAACAACCCGTGAGTGGATGGATGAAGGATATAATACAATTCGTAAATATGATCATTCATATTCTGAATGGCTTTGTGTTCGTGAATCAGTTCGTGTAACAACTGTTAAGCCTTCAGGGTCTGTATCATTGCTTTCTGGTGCAACACCTGGAGTTCATTGGGGTCCTGGAGGAGAGTTCTATCTTCGTGCTATTCGTTTTGCAAATACAGATCCAATGATGTATTTATTTAAAGCAGCGGGGTATAAAATTGAAGATGACCTAGTGTCAGCAAATACATCAGTTGTATATTTTCCAGTAGCATCTGGACATAAGCGTTCTGAAAAACAGGTAAGTCTATTTGAAAAGATTGGTTTGGCAGCAACCGCCCAAAAGTACTGGTCAGATAATGGAGTTTCTGTTACACTTTCATTTGATAAAGAAGAGGAAAAGAAATTTGTGGCTTCAGCATTAAATATGTATGAGGGACAATTGAAGGCAGTATCATTCCTTCCAATGGGAAATAAAACATATCCTCAGCAGCCATATACAGAAATTACAAGAGAAGAATATAACTCATATGTAGGAACTATTGGCAAGATTGATTGGTCTGCAATCTATGACGGTGAGGATAATTTAGACGCTGAGTCTGAAAAATATTGTTCAACCGATGCCTGCGAGATTAAATTATATTAAGCCTCATCCTGCTATAATAAGGGTATAGGAGAACAATGTCTAGCCCATCTAACTTATATGCAGAAAAGATATTTAGTGAACACCCACTGGCTCTTTGGGCACTAGACGATAAACTTGACTATGTTAGCCTTATCTCTGAGTCACAAAGAAATATTTTTGGTCTTTGGCAAGAGTCTAATTGCACATTAGCCTCTGGCATAGGGTTTATTGGAGAGCCATTTGTAGATAGTTATAATACAAAAATTAGTTGTGATGTTCCAATTGCTTCAACAAATGAAGCAATATTGATAAGCCCAGATATTGTAAATTTTAAAGATCTAGATTCAGACCTTAAGACATTTTGTGTTGGATCACATTTTTATTCTAATAGTCCATATATTGAATCTGTTTCAATAGGCTACGAATATACAGACACAACAACGTCTCAAATAGTACAAGAACTAAAAACATTTGAAACTTCATTGTTTCAACAATGGGGTTTTGTTTCACAAACGTTTGACATTATAGATGAAAATACAGACTTGAGAATAGTTATAAAGATCGTAACGGCTTCTGGTGGCTCCACATCAGAAGACTATGAGTTTTATTTTAATGGAATTACTCTTGGTCAATGGTCTGAAGAGTTTAACAAAACGTCTTTAGGTGTAAGTACAGAAACATTTCCAGCAAACATTAATTTAGACACAACAAATAAAGTTGTTTCAGCATCAGCCTATGGAATTTCAACAGATACTGCATATTATCTTGTAAACAATAAATCTCTTGCTGCAAAAAATACAGGAATCCCATTGGTTTTTGGTGCATCTGGAATTACAAAACTTTCACCAAATGAAGATAATCCTTCAATAATTTTTCCAGGAAAAGGTTTTTTACATGAAACTGGAAGATATAATAATTATACAGTTGAGTTTTGGACAAGAATAAATTCAGAATCATTAACACCAAAAAAAATATTTGGGCCAATTGAAAGTGATGATGGACTGTATGTTGATGGAGGATTTTTAACACTTTTTATAGGTGGTAACTTTAGTTCTCATTTTGTTGCTGAATGGTTTAGGCCAATGTTGGTTCATATTACTTTGACTAATAATAATGCAACAGTTATGATAAATGGAGAAGAAGTTATTTCTTTAAGTTTTCTTACCGAATCAATGATTCTTTCAGATGGCATTGATGAAGACTGGATTGGGTTTTACTCGTATGAAGATGTTACTCCAATTGAGATTGACTGTTTTGCAATTTATTCTTATCGTATCCCAGACGTAGTAGCAAAAAGAAGGTGGGTTTATGGACAAGGAGTTGGATCTTCAGAAATAATTGATTCAGCATATGGAGGAACATCTGCTGCTATTGATTATACTTTTGCAGACTATACATCTAACTACAATTATCCAGATTTTGCACAATGGCAACAGGGAAGTTTTGATAATTTGGCGACTACCCAACAATCACTTACAACCCCACAATATTCTCTTCCAACTATTTTTACTGGAAGTAAAACTATTCAAGATCTTTATAACGATTCAGAAACATTGTATAACAATCTTACAAGTGGATCTAATGGAACAGATAAATATTTTATATCTTTAAATTCAGATAACACATGGGACAATATTGGCTCATATATGTACTTTAACCAATTTAATGTTCTTAATGATCAGGTAGCGGCTCTTTATGGAGTATTTCAGGTAAACAGTCAGGGAAGCGGAACAGATGAGGAAGAACAGATACTGTTCAAAGTTTACAGTCAAAGCACTGGAAACTACTTTACTGTTAAGGTAGACGGACTTGAAATTGTATATTCTTTAAACTATAGCGGAGTTGATCAAGAAATTTATCGCACAGAAGACATTATTCTTGAAGAACCTTTTTCTGCAGGTTTTGATATTCAAACACTCGTAAACTTTAAAGGTGGAAACCTTTCAACATTTTTTGGCAATCAAAACTCTTTAAGTCTTTATGTAGGTGGAGATAACAACGGTGATAAAACATTTAAAGGGTATATCTATAATATTGGATTTTCAACAAATCTAAACTTAAATTCTATATCAAATTTATTTAATTCATCTGGAGTATTGGTCAATGAAAATGACCCTGCTACAGGAACACTAATAGATGCTGGACTTTACAGTCAGGATGCAGATTTAATTAGCGCAGGATTTTATAATACAACAAATTGGGCATATTTATATGATGGTGGAATAACAAAGTCAAGTGCAACAGTTCTATTAGAACATCTTGCAAGTTATACTCTTTTGCCAACATTTTCTTACAATAGATTATTTTTGGACATAGGAGTTTCTGGGTACTGGGAAGATTATCTTCCATTATCTTATTTTGGACAGTATGTAGAAAATGAATCTGGAAACTCTTTTTATGATTTAGACTTTTTGCAATTTAATCTAGGATACCCATCACCACAAACCTTGTTAGAATCATCAACTTCACAACCAATAACTTATGAAGATTTAATGAATAATTATAAAACTCCAGTAAGAAAAACGTATAGTCAGTTACAAAACATACTTCTTACTGGTTGGTCTAATTATCAAGATCTGTCAGAAAATTCATTAAAATACTATAAATACAATACAGAAAATTCTCCAGTCAGAAGTTATCTAACATTTCAATATGTTGATGAAGGAGCAAATGCTTTACCTAGTTACTTTACTACAACTGTTTCAGCAAAAGAAGATTCAATAATAGACGTTTCTGAATACCCATTATGGCCAACAACAAGATTTGAAATTATAGACAACACGCTGGTCTATCCAAGAAAGGATATTGATTTTAATAAGTTGGCTGTTGTATATAGTTTAGAATTTAACGTACGTGGAATAATAAAAAATCCAATTGCTATAAAGAAGTTAGAGATTGCTTCCCAGGCCCTTAATGATAATTCTTTTAATCCAGTTGGAACAAAATTTGGAATTAGTATGTTCCCATACACAAAATCTGGACTGTACTATGATTACAAATCAAAAAATCCTTTTAGTATTTATAAAGGAAGCACCCCATATTTGTATATAAATAAAACATCTGGAATTGAACTAAGAGGAGAATTTGATTATACTTCAGATCGTGGCATATCTGTTCCAGTTAATCAATCTGTTGCAGAAAATTATAGGGTGAGCGCTTTTCAGTCTTGGGTTAAATATGATCAAAGGGCTTTTTCTTTAACACCAACAAGTTTGTTTGAGTTTGAGCATAAAAATAATACTATTGTTTTTTATATTGTTGCAAATGATAAATTTGGTAAAAGAGGAAGAATCTATGCAAAAAATAAAAAAGACAACTCAGATTTTAATGAAATTTTATATTTTATAAATGGCAAGCCTGTTCTTGAGCCAGTATTGACTATTAAAGAGTGGTCAGTTTTAGGTATAAACTTTACAACTGCTTTAAACCTTGACTTGTACCTAGGATCTATAAATTTGACTGGTCCAGCAATCTTTAATAATATATCATATTATCAAGCAAACAACTTGCAACAACTACAGTCAAAGGTTAATCGACCTTGGAATAAAGTAAAGCAGGATGGACCAATTGAGTATAACTGGGCATACTGGCTAAATAATTACACATGGGATGGAGTCGCATATGTGTCTTCATCGCCTTTATATGGGGTAAACTCACAAGATGTATATAATAACTACATGGGAACTAATAAGATTATTATTGATGATGACTCAGGCATGATTTTTGATGCAGATAAGATAAAAATCTATAATGATACGACTTGGTTGGTATCTATAGGTTCACCAGTGTAATCTGGTATACTTATGGCTATGGATTCTTTAATTAACCCAAAAAATGGTAAACCAATTGTAAATAATGTGCGTCGTAAGGTCATAGATAAGCATTATGACTGGGGACTATACGTTTATAAGAAGTCAAACGGAAAGTGGTTTACAGATGGTACGGGATCTGTTTTAAATATACCTTCTCAAAAGGGTGACATCTCAAAGATTGCTGAACTAAAGAAGGCAGCAATATTTAATGGTGACGATGGAGAAGGAACAGCACACTTTGTTCCTGGACTTACACGGGTATCAGAAGAAGAATATTCAGAACAAAAAGATAGAATGAAGCAGGGGTTAATACCAAACCTTAATGATTTAGGTGCCATTTCAGATGCACAGAATACATTAAGAACTTATGGAAGGGACGCTTACGAAAATGATTGATGACGATAACTTTGAATATATTAGGGCAAGCCTAAATACTCAAGAAGAGCAAGAAAATGAATTTAAAACAAATGACCCATTTAATAAAAATTGGGAAGAACTTAAAGAATACACTGGCCTAGATCAAAACTTTCGTCGCCGTGTAGCAAGACAAATAAGCAAGGCTGTTACTCCAACTGCAGCGTATCTAAATTCTGCTAATGCAACCCCTTCTGGAGTAGATGCTGGATCGAAGGCTCTTAATCCTGGAACTGTTTACAGAAATGGATACGGTCTGTTTGATGTAATCACACCACCATATAATATGTATGAACTTGCAAACTTTTATGATACCTCTTTTGCCAACCATGCTGCAATTGATGCTAAGGTAGAAAATATTGTAGGTCTTGGATACAGGTTTGATATTGCAGATAGAACTGCTTTAAGATTAGAAACATCAGAAGATCAAGATGCTACTGCACGAGCAAGAAGTAGAATTGAAAGAGCAAAGATTGAATTGCGTGACTGGCTAGAAAATCTTAACGATGATGATAGTTTTACAAAAATTATGGAAAAAGTTTACACCGATGTTGAAGCAACAGGAAATGGCTTTATTGAAGTAGGAAGAACCATCAAAGGTGAGATTGGCTACATTGGTCACATCCCTGCAACAACTGTTCGCATTCGTAGACTAAACGATGGTTATCTACAGATTATTGGTCAGGCAGTTGTTTACTTTAGAAACTTTGGGGCAAACAATCAAAATCCAGTAACAGCAGACGCTAGACCAAATGAGATTATTCATATAAAATCATACTCTCCACTTAACACATACTACGGAATTCCAGACATTGTTTCTGCAATGCCCTCTTTAATTGGAGATCAACTTGCAGCAAGATATAACATTGATTACTTTGAAAACAAGGCTGTTCCAAGATATATTATTACGCTAAAGGGTGCAAAACTTTCTGGAGATGCAGAAGACAAAATGTTTAGATTCTTACAGACAGGACTTAAGTCCCAGTCTCACAGAACTCTTTACATCCCACTTCCTGGAGATACAGAGCAGAACAAGGTTGAATTTAAAATGGAGCCTATTGAAAACGGTATTCAAGATGGCTCATTTAAAGAGTATCGTAAGCAAAACCGTGATGACATTTTAATTGCCCATCAAGTTCCAATCTCAAAACTTGGTGGTTCAGAATCTGGTTTGGCAGCAGCACTCTCTCAAGATCGCACATTCAAAGAGCAGGTTGCCAGACCAGCCCAACATCATCTTGAGAAGGTTGTCAATAAAATTATTAAGGAAAAAACAGATATTCTTGAACTTAAGTTTAATGAATTAACTCTTACAGATGAAATTGCTCAGTCTCAAATTCTTGAAAGACTCGTAAAGACTCAGATTATGATGCCTAACGAGGCTCGTGAAGCGTTAGACCTTCCACAAAGATCAGACGGAGACGAACCCTTTGTTATGAGTCCAAGAGAAGCAACAGATGCTAGGGCAAATATTGCAGGGAATAGACAAAGAGACACTGAAAGAACAAACAACAACTCAGACTCTCCAAGCACTATCGCTGGACGCAATCCACAAGGAGAAGGTAGATCGTCTCAATAATTGAGAAATCTATTAAAACATTTGGTATAATGGATAACGATATGTTAATAAATAAGGCTTCCTGGACCACAGACAAAGAAAATCTACGTCTGTCAATGCCTATTGGAAAGGTAGATGCCGAAAGACGCATCGTATCTGGCTTTGCATCTCTTGATAATGTTGACAAACAAAATGACATTGTTACAGCAGAAGCAAGCGTAAAAGCATTCAAAAGTTTTAAAGGAAATCTCCGTGAAATGCACCAACCATCAGCAGTAGGAAAGATGGTTTCATTTAAAGAAGATCGTTATTTTGATCCAAATTCAAAAAAGTTTTATAGTGGAGTTTATGTGTCTGCCTATGTTTCAAAGGGAGCACAAGATGCCTGGGAGAAAGTTTTAGATGGCACATATAGTGGTTTTTCTATTGGGGGAAACATAAAGTCTTGGGATGATGCCTACAATGCAGATCTAGACAAAGCAATCCGTATTATTAAAGATTATGAACTTTTTGAGTTGTCATTAGTTGATAGCCCAGCAAATCAATTTGCAAGCATTATTTCTGTTGAAAAAGTAAACGGACAAAATGTTGTAACAGGCTCATCTGCAGAAACAATTATTGAAAATGTATTTTACGATTCAGAAAACGGCATTGTATTAGTTTCTGATTTAGAAACAGCAGAAAGTCCTATCAGTGGTAAAGATATGGAAAACATTGGTTTTGTTGAAAAGAATGATAACGAAAAAGCAAATATGATAAAGTTCTTAGTTGATAGTGCTAAAGGCATTAGTACAATTAAGATTACCAAGGAGGTAAATAACATGACAGAAGCAACAGAAACAGTATTAGATGCTGTAGTTGAAAATGTTGAGATTACCCCAGAGGCACAGCCAGCAGAAGTAGAAACTCCTGCAGTCGTTGAAGAAGCAGCAGCAGAGGTTGCTGTTGAAAAATCTGACGATGGTGGTGCAGTTCCTTCTGCTCCAGTAGTAGAAGAAGAGAGCGTTGTTGCAGAGGTTGAAGCCGAACTTGCTGTAGCAAAGTCAGATGAGTCAATTGCAGATGCAGTTGTTGAAATCAAGAACTCTCTTACTAATGCCTTTGGCGATCTCGCTACAACCATTAAGTCTCTTCATGAGCAAGTTGCAGCACTTAGCAAGTCTATTGACGGTGTATCCGCAGAGGTAAACAATGTCAAGGGCGAGTTCAATGAGTTTGGAAAGAGAGTAGATGCCGTAGAGCAAGATACTGCTTTCCGCAAGTCTGGCGATCTAGGCGAGATCGTGCAGTTTGAGCCTGAAAAGGTTCAGAAATCCCTATGGGGCGGACGTTTCCTCAAAAATTCCGACCTATTTAATTAACAACATATTCACTAGGAGGTGAAATAATGTCAGAACAAGATAAAGATATAGCCAAAAACTATCCAGGTGCAAGCGCAGGCGCAGAAATTAACTCTGCAGGTGCTCTCGTATCAGGTGGTGTAGGTGGTGCAACAGGTCTTGATTCAGCAGCAGCGTCTGTAGGATCACAACTTGGTAACACCGCATCGGCAAACTTTGGTGTAACTAACGGTGCTAACGCTGTAAATCCAACTGGAGTAGCAGGTGGTATTCTTGCACCAGAACAGGCTCGTCGCTTCATCGACTACGTGTGGGATGGAACTGTACTCGCCAAGGATGGCCGTAGAGTTACAATGCGAGCAAACACAATGGAAATCGAAAAGGTTAACGTTGGAGAGCGTGTCATTCGTGCAGCAGCACAGGGTAGTCCAAACTACACCAACGCTGGTGCAACATTTACAAAGGTAGAACTTACCACAAAGAAGATTCGTCTCGATTGGGAAGTTTCTACAGAATCACTTGAAGACAATATTGAAGGTGCAGGTCTTGAAGATCATCTAGTTCGCTTGATGACTAATGCATTTGCTAACGATATTGAAGATCTAGCCATTAATGGTGATGGATCAACAGGTGACTTCCTGTCAATTATGAATGGTTTCGTAAAGCAGGAAAAATCAAGTGCAATCGTTGGAAACACCGATGCACACGAAGCAGTAGTTACTGTTGCAAACAATGAATGGACTCCAAGCGTAATGCAGGAGATTATTCTTGCAATGCCACGTAAGTATCGTGCAGTTAAATCGAACCTAAAGTTCTATGCTGGTACAGATGCTTTCCAGGGTATCGTTAAGAACAACGGTACACTTGCTGATGCAGTAGCAGAAGCAATTGCTGGAATGACTCCTGGCAGCACACAGGCTAACCGTCAGAACTACCTTGATGGTGTTGGCCAAACACTTGGTGGAGCACGTACAACACGTGTTCTCGGTGTTGATGTTATGGAAGTACCTTATTACCCAGATGGTTTCGTCGACTTGACATTCCCATCAAACCGTGTATGGGGATTCCAGCGTGATATTACTGTAAACCGTGAATACAAGCCAAAGAAGGATACAATTGAATACACAGTATTCGTCCGCTTTGGTATTCAATGGGAAGAGTTAGATGCAGTTGCTTATGGCGACGCAGATAGCGTTTCTGAGTAATACTCATAAATAATTGAATTAGGAGGGCGGTGTAACAACTGCCCTCCTTCTTCACATTCTGGTATAATAACATAGGAGGATCTAAAATGACTATTGAAGAATTAGTTGACAAAACCGTTTTTGAGTTAAAGTCCTATGCCAAAAAGAATAATATTAATCTAGATGGTGCTACAACAAAATTACAGATCCTAGAAACTATTGGAAGTTTTATTCCAGACCCTAAAAAAGAAGTTGTTGAGCCAACAAAGTCAGTTGAAAAAGTTGCTATCCATTCAAGTAAAACCTTACACTGGGCTAACGTTGGACAGATAAATCCAGGGTATAATATTGTTTCAAAGCCTGCTTCAGAGAAGTGGCTAACACGTAAGCAGGTTCGTCTTGCGACACCTGAAGAATTATCAAGTTATTACGGTAAGCAATGAGAATATTAAGAACCCCACCATATCCACTTTCTGTATCTTATACGGTGCCAGAGGCATCTACGGAGTACATTCTTGTTATTGACGATCTTTTAGAGCAAACTGAATTAGAGGTAGTCATTAACTCTAATGCAAACTCAGTTCTAACCTATGTACTTGATGATAACTTTATCAAATACGATAAATCCTATCCTGTAACTATTTACGAAAGTTTGACGGTATCTGGAGTTCAAGACGTTCGTGGAGATATCGTAGTAGAAGATAACCTAGATATTGTAAGACCATATGTAGATCCAAAGACTCTTGGAACAACGCCAACAGAGATAGCAGAATACACAGAGTATGAAGACCTTGCAAGAACAATCATTGACTCAATCGTAGATGGATTTTACTATAAGAGAACCTATCTAGAAGTTGTAGGACAGGGAACTGACTACATGCCGCTTTGGGATAAGACACACAAAATTTTAACAATACATGAAAATGCACAGTTGGTTTATGATTCATCAGAAACTCCATCAGCGCTAGGTGATTTTAATTTTTTAATTACTAAAGACAAAACTGCAATTACAAAAGATTTGATTCAGGATACAGACAGCATTAATCGCTCAGAAAGAAAACCAGCAAGAATTCCTTTGGCTTACTCAGATTCTATTTCTATGTTTGATACGGAAGACAGTGGAAACGTTCAGACAGTTTCTCCTGGAGTGGGTTTTCCAGAAGGAATGGATTATATTTTCTTGCTAGAAACTGGGTACAAGGTAGTTCCTTACGATATTCAAGATGCAACAAAAATGTTAATTAACGATATTAAGTGTGGAAAACTAGATTATTACAAGAGATACGTAAAAGACTACAGTACAGAACAGTTCAAGATCTCGTATGACAAGAGACTTTTTGACGGTACTGGAAATATTTTAGTAGACAAGATTCTAGAAAAATACATAACTAATATTGTCAAGCCCTGGGTTTTATAATGTTAACATGCGAAGATACAGACTTCATGTATCCCATGAAAGCAGATGTGTACTATCCTTTAGTTGAGCAAGGCACATACGGAAATGTTAAGAAAACCTGGGTTTTTAACAAGACTGTGGTCTGTAACTTTTCTAAAGACGGCACGGTAGATGAAGAAGTAAAGCCTAACGTAAACATAACATTAAAGAAAGTCTTAGTAGGAAGAACAAAAAAAGACATACGTTTTTCTGAAGAAGAGACTGCAGATGCAATAACTAATGTTATTATTACAAACATTAGAACAAGAAACGATGTTCCACTATACGTAGAGACCTCTGGAACTCGTGCTGGTAAATCAACAATTTATGAAATAGAATCTCAGTCCCCAATCATAGGTCCATTTGGAGAACCAGAGTACTATGGATTAGTTATACGTAGATCAGAGAATCAGGCATCTGACATATGATGAGATTAGCAATAGACAGCAGACAATTTAGGAAAGACCTTAATAACATAGTTGAGTATTCTTTTGGATACATAGATGGAGTCCATGCTGGAAAATCACAGTTTTTTCGTAGTCTAGGACTAAGCGTATCTGAAACTTTACAAAAATATATTGACTCGAATGCAAGGGTAAATCCACAAGCACTAAACCATATATATGAATGGTATCAAGTGGGAAGTCCAAATGCAAGACTATACGATATAAAATATACAGTAAGCAACTTAGGACTATCATTTATAACAAACTTTAAACAATCTTCATCAATCAAAGACGGATCAAGAGTTCCTTTTTATGATAAGGCAAGAATAATGGAAGAGGGAATACCAGTAGTAATTAGCCCAAGAGAATCTGACGTACTTGTGTTTGAAAAAGATGGAGAGACGGTGTTTACTAAAAATAGCGTAAATGTAAATAATCCTGGCGGTGACGCAACAACGGGTGCATTTGAAAAAGTTATAGACTCCTTCTTTACAAAATATTTTACACAAGCATTTTTAAGATCAAGCGGTATTTCAAGTTACTTAGAAAACCCTGTATTATATAAAAAGAACCTTAAATCAGGAAAGAAATCAGGAAGATCAAAAGGATTAGATGTTGGATATAGATGGATAGCGAATGCGGGGTTACTAGATGGCTAACACAGATTTATTAAATACTCCACTGTTGTGGATTAATAAGTATTTACAATCAAAATTAAGTGAAGACCTTGGATTTGTAACCCCGTTTTTTCCACCATCACCTTTTAATATAGACGATCTTACAGAAAAATGGATGGTTGTAAATAACGAAAATACTCCTATAAGTAGTGGAGTTGCTTGCACATGGGATAGGCTTGTGAAGATGAATAGGGGCAAGTTTCCACATATAAAAAATGAACAGATTTTATACTATTTTTACGGTCTTGGAGAAGAATCAATCTCTACTATGATTCAAACCCAAGAAGCAGTACTTAGACTTCTTGACCGTGGAGACGAATCAGCAGAGGAACTAAACGCCTGGTGTGCCAACCGAAAAGTCCAGTTAGATGATGGAACTACAGTGGACAATATGTTCTTATTTCACACCTTCAAGGTTTATCAACTTGAGGAAACCAGGGACATTATTGACTTTGGCACAGCCCGTACTTATGGCGGAAACAAGATAATTATTGACTTTGAATACCACCAAGACCAGGATCTTACAAACCATGACTGGGCCCCAGAAGCCAGACTCTCTAATGCAAATAAAATAGTTATATAAAACAATGTTATAATTGAGGCTGAGGAAACAAACAACGCCAAAACAACTTAATATCTATTTTAAGGAAGAGGTGAATAAATGGCATATAGTCGTGGAACATCAACCAACATTATCGTTGGTGCAGCAGCGCTTTTCGTTGCAGATACAACCCTAACGCCAGGTACAATGGCTGGTTTTGTAAACGGTGAATCATACAAAGAAACTTTGGCTGATCTCGCTGCTTACGACAACGTAGGTTATACCATGAACGGTCTTGAAATGCAGTTCCAACCAGACTTCGGTGAAGTCCAGGTAGACCAGATTCTTGACGTTGCTAAACTTTATAAGCAGGGTATGCAGGTTAATCTTGCAACTGCTTTCGCTGAGGCTACTTTGGAGAACTTGCTTCTCGCATTGGCAGCAAACTCAGACGATCTATCTGGAAACAAGTTGACATCAGCAGGAAGAACATTAAATCTTTCCGCAGGTGACATTGGAGAATGTCCAGTAGAGCGAGCAATCTGTGCTGTTGGACCAGGAACAGGTGACTGTGCAGACTCCCCATACATTGAGAGAGTCTACGTAGCATACCGTGCTTTGTCTATTGAAAATGTAACAGTATCAGCAAAGCGTGATGAGGCTTCAATGTTTGAAGTTTCATTCCGTCTACTACCAGAAGACGCTTCTGGATCATACGGTAAGATCGTTGACCGTACTTGGGCATCAAACTCAATTTAATATAAACTGACAACTGGCCCACTCCCTTAACTGGGGGTGGGCTTTTTGTTTGTGGTAAAATTGATAAGATGGCAACTAGAATATATAAGTCAGACACAATAACCTTAATGGATGGCGAAAAGATAGAAATTTATCCTCTAAAGATTAAGTATCTTCGTGAGTTTATGGAAGCCTTTCATTTAATTAAAGAATCTAAAAATGACATGGAATCAATATCCTATTTGTCAGAGTGTGCAAGAATTGCAATGCAACAATATAAACCAGAGATTGCTAAGACAGTTGAAGATCTTGAAGATAATGTTGACCTTCCAACAATTTATAAAATAATTAATATTGGTGGCGGTATAAGTGTAAATGGTGAAATTGACGAATCAGTAAAAGAACAAGCATTAAAAAAAGAAAGTATTGGAAGTGGCTGGGAAGACTTAGACTTAGCAAAACTAGAATCTGAGATATTTTTGCTGGGTATATGGAAAGACTATCAAGAGTTAGAGGCAAATCTATCAATGCCTGAACTGGTTGCAACTATTGGATCAATCAGAGATTTAGATTATCAAGAAAAGAAATTTCTTGCAGCAATTCAGGGTGTGGATTTAGACGGGGAAACAAATAAAGATAGAGGACAAAAAGAGTGGGAAGACATGAAAGCCAGAGTATTTAGTGGTGGTCAAACCAGCGATAGCAATGATGTATTATCTTTACAGGGTGTAAATGCTCAAAAAGCAGGGTTTGGAATAGGAATGGGCCTAGATTACGAAGACCTAACATAATAGGCTGTTTATGCTATAATTGAGGTAACTTACTGAGAGGAAGTTATGACTACAACAGTTCATGAAGAAAAAACAATTACCCTGATTGATGGAACAAAGATCAAGGTTAGACCTCTCAAGATCTCACTTTTACGTAAATTTATGAAGAAGTTTGAGGGCTTGGGGGCAGTCCAAAATGATAACGATAAGTCTATGACACTTTTAATTGAGTGCGTAGCAATCGCTATGGAACAATATAAGCCAGAGTTGGGGGAAAGCATTGAGAAACTTGAGGATGTAATTGATCTTCCTACAGTTTATTCAATTATTGAGGCTGCATCTGGAATCAATCTTTCAGATAGCGCTTTACTTGCTTTAGCACAAGAAGATATGTAACGGTTGAAGGTTAGCGGTTAATGGCTGGAGATACAAATAGCAATATTTTTATAAATATTGATACCTCTCAAGCAATGACGCAACTGCGTCTACTTGAAAAGGAACTAACGGCCCTTAACCGCTCTTTAATCGTTGGAACAAAGGCTGCAGCAGCAGCGCAATCAAAATACGCACAATCTCTTCTACACAATGTAAATGCCACTGGTCAGTGGTCAGCATCTATGACCAGAATGAGCACTGCCTCTGAGCAGTTTGCTACAAACTTAGATAGACAAAGACTATCACTAAAAGAATACTTTAGATATGGTATGGCATCTACCAAAACATTTGGAAAGAGGTTTGGTAGTGAATTTGATACCCTTGGAAAATTAGTTGATAAGCGTGTAAAGACATTACAGCAACAATATGTTCAACTAGGACGTGACGCACAAGGCGCAATGAACGCCATGAAGTTTACTCCAAAGTCATTAAACATGAGTAATTTAACTACACAGTTAATGATGGCAACACAACGTCAGCAAATATTAAATAAACTTATTGATGATGGTTCAACAAAGTTATTGAATTTTGGTAAAAATACACAGTGGGCAGGTCGCCAACTTATGGTTGGTTTTACTATTCCGCTTATGCTTTTTGGTGCACAAGCAATAAAGGTTTTCAAAGAAATTGAAACACAGACAATTAGATTTAAGAAAGTTTATGGAGATATTTTTACAGATCAAGGCGCAACAGACGCTGCATTAAAAAATATACGTGCACTTGGTGATGAATATACAAAGTATGGACTTAAGGTTTCAGATACTATTAAGACGGCTGCAGATGCAGCAGCAGCAGGTTTTTCTGGTAAAGGATTAGAAAACCTTGTAGAACAAACTAATAAACTTGCAGTCCTTGGTGGAGTTACACAAGAAAAAGCATTAGAGACAACCATTGCACTTAAGAATGCTTTCCAGATTGATACTTCAGCAATGGCTGGAACAATTGATTTCCTTAACGCAGTAGAAAACCAAACAGTTGTAGCACTTGAAGATTTAACAGAGGCAATACCAAAGGTTGCACCAGTTATTCAACAACTTGGTGGTGACGTAAAAGATTTAGCATACTTTATGGCTGCAATGCAAGAAGGTGGAATCTCTGCAGCACAAGGCGCAAACGCACTTAAGTCAGGTCTTGCATCTTTAATTAACCCAAGTAATGCTGCATCAAAAGCAGCAGCAGCAGTTGGAATTAATATTAAAGGAATTGTTGAGGCAAATGCTGGAAACTTAAGAAATACCGTAACTGGATTTGCACAAGCATTGCAACCACTAACTGATCTAGAACGCTCTAGAGTAATTGAAAAGGTATTTGGAAAATACCAGTTTGCAAGAATTTCTGCACTTCTTAATAACCTTGGCAGAGAAGGAACACAGGCTGCCCGTGTACTTCAATTAACAAATGCATCAGTAGAAGAACTTGCAATTTTAAGTCAGCGAGAATTAAAGATTCAAGCAGACTCTCCAATGAATAAGTTAGTTGGATCAGTAGAAAGACTTAAGAAATCTATAGCCCCTATTGGAGAGTTGTTTGCAAAAGTATTTACTCCTATAATTGAGTTTATAACAAGAATGGCAGATAAGTTTAATAAACTTCCAGAAGGAATTAAAAAGGCTATTGGAGTTATAACTCTTGTTGTTGGTGGGCTTGGACCTGTATTCTTAATGACATTTGGTTTGCTTGCAAACGCTGTTGCAAACTCTGTAAAAGGACTACAGGTACTTCGTAAAGGATACCAGCAACTTTCTGCGGGATCAACCGATGCAGCACTAAAGACACAATATTTATCACAAGAAGAACTAGAAAATATTTCTATTAGCAATGCTCTTTATTCTAAACACCAACAACTTTCTGCAGCCTATGCACTAGAATCAACAGCCTTATCATCTTTGACATCTGTATACACCAGAGCCACTGCAGCAATGGGATCATTTGCAGCAACTAACCCAGGCATGTTTATGCCTAGAGGTGGAATGATTCTTCCTAAAAGGTTTGCGGATGGAACAACATCGGTACCAGGACCAAAGGGAGCAGGAGATGTAGTTCCAGCAATGCTTTCACCTGGAGAGTCTGTTATTCCAACAAAGCAAACACAAAAGTATGCAGGCTTTATTAATCAGATTATTCAAGACAAGGTTCCAGGTTTTATGGCTGGAAGAGTTGGTGCAATGCCATTATTTGGAGCAGCAGCAACTGCAGCAAGGCCCGTATCAACTAGAGGTGTAATTGGAGCAAAGGCTCCAGTTATTTCAATAGCATCTGGTTCATTGACAAGACCAGGACTTTCGGGTATCAGATTTACTGAGGGACCAGATGGATTAGTAAGTGTATCAGTAGGGTCACAATCTTTTAGAGTAAGAAAAGAAAAGGTTGACGAACTAAAGAGTTTATTAAAAGATAATCAAACATGGCTTGAATCTAAAGGTAGACTTCCTGGAGGGCCAGTTAGCCAAAAGAAGGGTTATGCTGATACAACAGAAGGAAAACTTGAGCACGTATTAAGAACAAGGCTTGCAGGTAAAGATGTTATAAGTCCTAAAGTAATATTTAGTAAATTGCAAAAATATGATGCAAGTAAAGTTAGAGCAGTTCCAAAAGAACTTAAATCTTTAAGAGCAAGATACAAAGATTCTCCAATTTATAGACAACTTGTTAATACCCATAAAGAAGAAATTGGTAATTTAAAATTAATTGCAGCAACTAAGCCAAATAAGTATGGATTAACAGAACAAGATCTATTAACTATTCAAGGGGCACAAGGCGCAAATGCTACAGGATTTAAATATTCACCTGCCCTTAGCCATAGATTTACAGATAGACAAGTTGGTGAATTATCAGGACTAACTCAATATAAGAGAAACGCTCCAAGCAATGTATTTGAAGAACAATCATTTTTAAATAAGTATTTCCAAGATATATCAAAAACCTCTCTTGGTGGAATGCACATATCTAGAAGAGATCAGGCACAAGCAGCACTTAAGATGATTTTAGATAAGCCTGCTTCTAAACGATCTGCAATTGAAAAGGCTGTTCATGCAACACTAGACAGAAGACTTTCTACTGGATATTATGAAAAGTTTGGTACAAAAACAAATCAACTTTCATTATTAAAAGATGCTGGCTTAACAAATGCTCAAATAAAAGAATTACCGAGAACTGGCGTACCAGGATTTGCTGGAGGAATTGTTTCTTTGGGAATGCCATTAGCGTTTAAGCATGTTGCAAAAAATAGAGCAATGGCTCAACAGATAGATGCTCGTGTAAGATCAGGTAGATTTAGAGATGAAGCACCAACAAACTTTGGGGTAAAGTTACAAGATACTTCAGGACACAGTTTTCCAATTCCAGGCATTGGTGGAATTTATAGAAAACCAAATGGAGAAGTAGTTTTTGTTAAACCAGTACTTGATGAAAAAGCAGCATTAGCAGAACAAAGAGCAACAATAATTGCTAGAGAGGCTCACGGCCTAGAGGCTCCAAAACAAAACATTCGGACAATGATTGACCCAACAGATATTACTGGTAAGCGTAGGATTATTGTTCTTGAGTCACCTTATAATCCAGCATTTGCAAAAGGTGGAACTAAGTTTTCTAAGCAGGATTATTTTAGACAATTGGTTGCTTCAACATTACGAGGGGACAAAGATTTATCTCCATCAAACGTATTTGGAGGGACAGTAGCAGACGTAGGACCTGCTGGAGTATTTGGTAGGGCATCAGGAGCAAGAGAGTTTAACTTCAGCATGCCATCAATGCAAGATCAAGCAATGATTAACTTGCTCGGAGTAAAGGGTGGTGCTAGAAAAGCATTTGCTGAAAATACTGCTGATATTGCTAGAGCAATGACACCAGCACAGTATCAAAAGGAAATGATTAAAGAGATTAATCGTGTTCTACCAAAACTAGAAAAGACTGTTGCATCATTTAATTTAACAAGCGTTGAGCGTGTTGTATATCAAAGAATGATTGATAGACTAAAGGATGGAAGAAATGTTAATTGGTCTAAATTCCATGAGGTTCATTCTAAGGTAAAGGCTCCTCTTAAGTTAGCAGACGGAATTGTTTCAGTACCTGGCCCAAAGGGTGCTGGAGATATTCAGCCTGCAATGCTTTCTCCAGGAGAAGCAGTAATTCCTGCAAAGCAGTCTGCAAAGTATATGCCACTTATTCAATCAATGATTGCTGACAATGTTCCTGGATTTGCAGAGTCAAATATTGAAGGTGATGGACGAGGATTTAAGATAACAGATAAACGTGTTTCATCAAGACCTGACACTCCAGTAGTCCCAATTAATCAAACACCTGCTGCTTTAACAAAATCTACAAGTCAACTATCTAAAGCAATTGATAAAATTACTAAAAAATTTGTTCAAGCAACACCAAAAGTTGCAGATCTTGGACAAACAGCAGATAAAACAACTGAGTCATTAGGTAAAGACAAGACTCGTGGATTACGTGGATTCTTTGGTGGGTATGGAAATGTATCTCAAACAGTTGCAAATGAAGACGGAACTACAAGAGCAGCCACCGCAGCAGAACGTACTAACCAGCGTCAAATGAATAGAATGAATTTTCAGCAAAAGATGATGCCAGCACAGATGCTTGGTATGGCTGTACCAATGGCTGCAGGAATGTATGCACAAAAAAATCCAGATAGCGCTATTGCAAAAAATATGGATGTAATTATGATGTTGTCTATGCTTACAATGATTTTACCAATGCTTAACAGCCCACTTAAAATGCTTGCAGCAACTGCTGGTGGACTTTACGTTATATTTAAAATGCAAGCAGCAACAATTAAAAAGAATATTATTGAAGGACAAAAACAAGCAGAATCAATGAGTATGACTACCAAGAATCTTGAAGAACTTGGAAAGATAACTCAGAAGGTTTCTATAACTCAAACTGCAGCAGCAAAAAGAGCAGGAAGAAATACAGATATTTCTCCAGTAAGTATGGAGTTTGGTAAAAACCTTATAGATAGTAGCGATTTTGGTAAAAATCTTAAGGCATCATTTGAAGGTGCACTAGCAAATCCAAATCTTGGTGAAGGTGCAGCGGTTAACTCGCTAGTTAATCAACTTGGAACAGCAGTATCTCAAGGTGTATTGAGCGTAGATCAAGCAGAATCAATTGCTGTTGCTCTTACTAGAAATCTTAAAGATGCAAGGCTTGAACTTAATGTTAGAGGAAGACTAATTCAGTTACTTGGACCTAATGGAGAAAATCTTTTAGATAGTCCACTACAAGTACAACTTGACTTGCTTAGTGCTGGAGAGAAGGTAGTAGTATCTGCAATTGAAAATCTTAACAAAGTTGCAAAACAACAAGTTGGAATAAATACAAAAGGAGAAATTGGCCAGTTAGTTGCTGGTGGTGTTGGTGGTGGATTACTAGGAGCAAGAGCAGGTTTCCAAGCAGCAGATATGATGAGAGATGTATCAGTAGCCCGTGGCGCTGGTGGAGGACTTGGTACAGCGATAAAGGCTGCTCGTGCTGCAAGGGCTGCTGGAACTGCTGGTTCATTAGCAGTAGGTGCAACAGGAGTAGGAGCACTCCCAGGTATCGTTGGTGTAGCAATATCTACAGTTATTTTTGGTGGTATTGAAGCAGCAATTAGAAATTATCAAAAGGGTAAAGAAAAAGCAGCAATAGGAAAAGCAGCAGGATTGCTACAAGGAACAGTTTCACAAAATGTTGCTGCATCACAAGCAAGCATAGACGCTCTAACATCTCAATATGACTCTGCTATTACAAACCTAGAACTTAAGAAAAAAACTTTAAAAGCAGAACAAGATCGTAAAGCCATAGATGATCAAATTGCTGAACTAGAATCTAAAAAACAAACTGGTTTACAAACATTAAGGTCACAGCAAGCAAAACTTGTAGGATCTGCTTCTTCTAATCTTGATAAAGTTTCTGGTCCATCAGCATTTGAAAACTTTAGTCCATTTGGCTCTGGCCGTGGACAGGTTAAAGATAAATACATGGAAGCATTCAAAGTTGGAATGCAAGATAAATTTAAAGATAATGCACCACTTAAAGCACAGGCTACTCTACTTCAGTCCCAACTTGAATCTTTAAAAATAAAAGATGACGGTACAGGAGATAAGCGTGATAAGATAACTCTTGAAATTTCAACATTGGTAACATCTGATGTATTAACACCAGCAGAAGCATCAACACTTGTAAGTACTTTAACTAAAACTGGTGGAGATTTACAGAAAAATCTAGAGACACTTATTACTGTTCAAGGAACAGAGGGAGTTCAAAGACTTTCTACAATATTAACAATGCTTCCAAATGAAAACAATCAAAAACAACTTGTCCTTGCTGTAAAGAATATGGATAAATCCGAAGCAGATGCTACACTCTCTGCTATTGAAGAACTTGGAAAGGTTCCAGATTTTGTTGGAATTAAATTAGGAATTGAAACACAAAAATCAGACGTTGAAAGACTTAAGAGGGTTGGATCTGAAATTGCTGCAATAAACAAGGCATTTCCTAATGGGCGAGTAAGTAAAAAAGCAATTGAACTTGCAATAAAAGAAGCAGGAGGAGCAGGTAAAAACTTAACACTAGATTCTGCACTTAGAGATTGGGATAAACTTTCTAAACTTCCTAAAGATTTACAACTTCAAGCAATTATTACTATGGGATCTATTGAGTTTAGTGATAGTTTTGATGCAATATTAGATAGAGAACTTAAGACTGCATTCCAAAAACAGGCTAAGGGTGCAAAAACTGGAAGACTTGCTGCTGCTGCACTACAATCATTTATAAAAAATCCAAAGAATGTAGAGGCAGCGACAAAGGCTGCAATGGATAAAATTAGAACACAAATATTTGGTGAAGCCCCTGTTAGCGGTGTAAAAAAAGGTAATAAAACAGATGACAGTGAGGGAACAAAGAGAGATGAATCATTCCTAAGCGATCTTGCTCAAAGACTTAAACTTGTTAAAGAGGGTGGTTTTAATGCTCTTACCCCGTTAAAATCTTTAAGAGAATTCCTTAAAGATGGCGGTAAGCAGTCAATAAATCCAGGACTTGATGCACAACAGGGAGCAATTAAGCAAATAGAAGCAGCAGCAAAGTCTGCTGGCATTTCTATTGATCAAGATTTCATGGAAATTATTAGAGGTTTGGATGCTGAACAGTTTGTGCTATGGTCAAAAACTTTATTTGATATTGGTAAGAACGGAAGAATTACTGGGCTAAAGGAAGACTTTGTTACTATTAATGAAGGATTCCGTAAAGCAACAATTGGTGGATATATCCAAGATGTAAAAGACGCAAGTAAAGAAATTGAAAACCAAGTTACAGCACATCAAGTATTAACAGAAGAAGGCTATAACTCACTTGAGATTCAAAAGATATTGCAGGACGCAACCCTAACTGCAAAAATTGCAGCACAAGGAGGACTAAAGGCTACCAAGGAAGAGCAAGAAGAATTAAATAAAGAAATACAAAAGACTATTGATCTTAATTATAAACTAAGTAATATTAAACTTACTGACAACATTGCAGAAACAAAGATGCAAGTTGAAGCATTTAAGAGACTTACTGCTGCTGGAGTAAAGCACGAAGTTATTCTTGAAATATTAAAAGATAAGAACAATGCCTGGGCTATTGGTTCAGCAGATGCAACGGTAGATATTAAGGATAAGTTCGGTGATTTAATAAATAAAACTAAAGAATACTCTGATCTTCTTGAGTTAATTAGAAAGCAAACCCTTACATTTGAACAGGCCTCACAAGAGGCAATTGATGCCAACTCTGCAGCACTTGACCTACAGCAAAGAAATCTACAAAATGCTTTTGACCTTAAAAACTTTGAACTCAAGGCTAATATTAAAATTGCTGAGGGTGAAGTTGAAAAAATTAACAATGACATTGAAAAAGAACAAAAGAAGATTGATGCTATTAACTTTACTCTTAAGTATGATCCAAATATTGGACAAAACCTTCTTGATGATTTACAGGAGCAGATTAGCGACGCTCAAAGAAAGATAGAATTTGATTTTGAAAGACCTATTCAAAGTTTACAAGATAGATCAACAATATTATCTAATGATTTAACATTAATTGACAAAGCAGCAGAAGAAATTAATGAAAAGTATGACAAGCAAGAAGAAGCCTTGTCAAAGATTTCTCAACTTAACTCTGATATCGCTGCTCAAGAAAAGAATCGTATTTCTCTTGCAGATGCTCTATCACAGGGTGATATTTCTGCAGCAGCACAGATGGCACAAGAGATGCGTACATCTGCAGCGGAGGCTGCAAGCCGTAGATCTGGAGATCTATTAGCAGCAGGTAGAAAGACTGAAATTGATAACCTTCGTTCTGCAGGCGGTATGACAAAGGCTCAGATTCAGGCAGAACAATTTAGAATTGAACAACAAATTTTTGCACTTGAACAACAGTCAAAGGCTGCTAAAGCAGAAATTATTAAAATTGAAGATAGAATCTATAACATAACAGAGTTAAGAGAAGCAAAACTTCTACAGATTAGAACTATTGAAACAGTCATTGATGGAATTAAAAAAGATCAACTTCTAAAGGCTCAAGAACACCTAGATAAACTTACTGCAGAACTTGCTGCTGAGCAAGCAATTTTAGATGCACAAATTGCAAAAATTGATTTACAAAAATTAAAATGGGAATCTATACAACTTGCACTTGATGCATATAAGGCTAAACTAAAAAGTATTACAGATGGCGAACTTAAAAGTATGCTTGATATGGTTAATGCAATTGCAGCAGCAATGGCAGCATTAGCAAACTCTTCATCATCAAGTGCATTTGTTTCTGAAAATTATTATACTCCTCCAGCAGATACTCCAGCATCTCTTAAAGCATTTGATGAATTTTTAGAAACAGTTGCAGAACTTGATGCAGCACAAGCAGCATTGGAAGATGCAGAAAACAGAGGGGTTACTCCTGCTCAAATTGCAGCATTAAGGGGTAGACTTGCAGCAGCAGAAGCGGCGTATGCTGAAACTCTTCCTAAAGTAGATCCAAACTATGAATCAGGTGGTTCTGGCGGTGCTGGTATGGGAAGATTTGATCTTCAAATGCTTTCAAAGGGTGGAATGGTTCCAAGATACATGGCTGCTGGCGGTATTGCTGGTTATAAGCCTGCACGTGAAAGAATTCCTATGCAGATGTCTTATGGCGGAATGGTTCCTAAATATTTTGCGGTAGGAGGAATGTCAAGAGGAACAGACATTATTCCAGCAATGCTTACTCCTGGTGAGTTTGTGATGAGTAAGTATGCAGTTGACTCTTATGGTGTTGACAAGATGAAGGCTATCAATTCTGGCTCCTATGATGGCGAGAAGGTGTATAATTATAATCTAAGCATTAATGTTAAATCTGATGCAAACCCTGACGATATTGCACGGGTAGTTATGACACAGATTAGACAAGTAGATTCACAGAGAATTAGGACACAAAGGGCATAATGGCTACAGCAGCGTATTTAACAGGTAGACGTAGGTATCAGCGCCCCCAGGCCCTGTTATGGTCTGAGAACCCTGGCACACTCGTTAATGGGGTATATCTGCCAACTGGCTATGAACTACAAGGTAACTATGATGAATCAACAGATACAGATCTAGTTAATCAGTTTCTCATTTTATCTGACCATAATCGGGGGGAATTAAATTTTACCCCAACTAGAATAGAACAACGTCAAAGAACTATTAATGGACGTATGAGATCTTATCATATTGCAGATAAACTAACTATGTCTGTTTCTTGGAATAATTTACCATCAAGAGGATATTATCAGGATGCAGGGTTTGATGAAGAAGGAATTTCTCCATATAAAAATCAAACAGGAGAATTTACTTCAGATGGTGGCGCAGGTGGAGTAGAACTACTTGATTGGTATGAAAACCACACAGGCCCATTTTGGATGTTCTTAGCATATGATAAGTATTCTAATTTTGGTAAAGATAACGCAGCCTACGGACACCTTGCACAATATAATCAAATTATGCAAGTATATATTGCTGACTTTTCTTACTCTGTTGTAAAACGTGGTGGAAGTAATCACGACCTCTGGAATATTTCGGTAACGCTGGAAGAGGTCTAAATGTTTGTAAGTGAAACATTAAAGACACACCTAGAAACATCTTCAACTATTCAACTACAGTCATTAGTCTTGGCTGAGTGGAATATGAATATGCCAGATAATATATTTAAACTTGGCAACTATAGATATAGACCGACTGGTTCAGATGTTAAATTTAGAACTTTACCGCTTACATTTGATCAACTAGATGCTGGCAGTTACTATACTGGGGCAACAGATGCTGATATTGTTATAGATGGAGGCTTTACAAATAGTGGTGTTCCACAACTGTTTACATCAACTAAAGAAAAGATAAAAATGATCTACTCTTTGGAAGATTGTATTAAACCGTTTAGACCAAGATCAGGAATTAATAAAGCCTCATATTTTAATAACAGATACCTTGCAAACTCTGGGTCATTAATGACACAGCGACCAAGATATTATATGCCATCAAGATATGATCAGTTTAAATACTGGTCATCTTTTAGAACAGAAAATAATGTTGAGCGAGGCATTGCAAAAAATATATCTAATGGCCTTAACTACATAGATGACGCAGTACCTT
>SXGQ01394904.1_pt1 | contig 39833 bp, 46 predicted proteins | sample 3178371 | NCBI WGS metagenome assembly SXGQ01 (sample SAMN11356859, study PRJNA531348) | freshwater metagenome | isolation source: freshwater sample F1-20 | place: China: Fuxian Lake, Yuxi | collected 2017-12-25
ATCATGAAGCTGCTCGACCGCATCACCCGCACCGACACCACGGTCGTGATGGCCACCCACGACTCCTCGATCGTCGACCAGATGCGCAAGCGCGTCATCGAGCTCGACGAGGGGCGCGTCGTGCGCGACGAGGCCCGCGGCATCTACGGCTACCAGTCCTGAGGCGATCCTGTGCGCACCATCCTGAGCGAGCTCCGCGCGAGCCTGTCCCGCAACACGTCCATGACCATCTCGTTGGTCGTCACCATGACCGTCTCGCTGCTGCTGGCGGCGCTCGGCCTGCTGCTGCAGAGCCAGGCCGACCGCACCGAGCAGTTCTACGGCGACCGGCTGCAGGTGCAGGTCAACCTGTGCACCGACAACTCCACGGCGCCCACGTGCGTCGGGGGTGCCGCGACCAAGGACCAGACCGCGGCCGTCCGCGAGGCGCTGTCGACCAACCCCGAGGTCAAGTCCTACGACGTCCGCAGCCCGCAGGAGAACTACGACAAGGCACGTGAGCTGCTGGGCCAGACCGACTCCGGCAAGGCCCAGCTCGACACCGTCGAGCCGTCGGACTTCCCCGAGTCCTACTTCGTCACGCTGAAGGACCCGCAGCAGTTCGACGGTCTCGTCAGCCAGGTCTCGGGCATGGACGGCGTCGGCAACGTGCAGTCGCTGAAGAAGCTGCTCGGGCCCCTGTTCGAGATCCTCGACAAGATGCGCTGGGCCGCGCTGGCCACGTCGCTGCTGCTCATCGTCGCGGCGATCCTCCAGGTGTCGAACACCATCCGCATGACGGCCTACGCCCGACGTCGCGAGATCGGCATCATGCGCCTCGTCGGCGCCTCCAGCTGGCACATCCAGCTGCCGTTCGTGCTCGAGTCGCTGCTCGCCGCGCTGGTGTCGGCCGCGCTCGCCGCAGGAGGCCTGGCGGCGTTCATGTCGTTCGTCGTCTACGGCTACCTGCGCACCCAGCTGGGGGAGCTGACCACCTGGATCCGATGGCAGGAGGCGGCCGCCGTCATGGGCTACACGACCGTGCTCGCCATGCTCCTGGCGCTCGTCCCGACACTCGTGATGACCCGCAAGTACCTTGACGTGTGACCGTGATGGCTTAGAGTCACACCAGTAACACCTGCACCACCCGCCTCGCGGCGGGTCACCTCGCAGTTCTCCTTCCCCAAGGCCGAGGTCCCATGTCCCACCGCACGTCGTCCCGTCCGCATCGAACCGCCACGCGTCGTCACGCGGGTCGGGGCGTGCTCGCGCTCCTCGCGACGTGCGCGCTCGTGGTCGGGCTGACCAACCCGGTGCTGGCCGACAAGAAGGACGACCTCCAGCGTCAGCGGCAGGGCGTCAACGGCAAGATCGACGGCGCGCAGAAGTCGCTCGACTCCTCCAGTGCCGCGTACGCGAAGGCCGCGAAGGCGCTCGACGCCGCGCAGGCCAAGCTCTCGTCGGCGCGGGTGACGCTCGGCAAGACCCGTGGCCAGCTGGCCGTGTCGCAGGCCGAGGATGCCCGCATGCAGGCCGAGCTCGACCGCAGCCAGGCCGCCCTCGACAAGGCCGTCGCCGACCTGAAGAAGGGGGAGCGGCGGCTCAAGGCGTCCGAGGACGAGGTGAAGGCGTTCACCGTCCAGACCGTGCAGGAGGGCGACCGCGGGATGAAGGCGTTCGGCGAGCTGCTCGGCGGCGAGAGCCCGTCGACGTTCACCGACCGGATGAGCCTCAACGCCTCCGTCGGCGACGCGCAGGTCTCGCGCATGCAGAAGCTCGCGGCCGCCAAGGTCATCCTGCGCCTCAACCGCGACAAGGTCGAGAAGCTGCGCGACCAGGTCGCCGTGGCCCGCCAGGCCGCCGCCGCCAACCTCCAGAAGATGACCGAGCTCGAGGCCGCCGCCGAGGCGCAGACCGCCGAGGTCGGCAAGCTCGTCGACGCCCGCGCCGACGCGAGCGGGAAGGCACGCGCCGCGAAGGTCGAGGACGAGCGTCTGCTCGCCGCCTACGAGGCCGAGCGGAACCGTCTCAACAACGAGCTCGCCGAGCTCGCCCGTCGCGAGCTCGAGCGTCAGCGCGCCCGCGAGCGCGCCGGACGCGGGGGCAGCGGCAACAACGGCGGCCTCTCCGGCGGCGACGACAACGGTGCACTGTCCTACCCCGTCAACGGCCCGATCACGTCGCCCTACGGCATGCGCGTGCACCCCGTCACCGGCGTGTACAAGCTGCACGACGGCACCGACTTCGGCGTCGGCTGCGGCACCCCGATCCGCGCCGCCGCGAGCGGCACGATCATCCAGCAGTACTACAACGCCGGCTACGGCAACCGCGTCATCCTCGCCAACGGCATCAAGCGCGGCCAGAGCATCGTGACGACGTACAACCACCTCTCCGGGTTCGCCCGCAGCGCCGGCGCCCGGGTCTCGCGCGGCGAGGTGATCGGCTACGTCGGCAGCACGGGCTACTCCACCGGCTGCCACCTGCACTTCATGGTCATCGCCAACGGCGTCACCGTGAACCCCATGGGCTGGCTCTGACCAGCCGGCCGTGACCGGCGCGGGCCCGTGTGGCCCGACGCACTAGGATGGGTCGGTGGCCAAGGAGACCGGGCGCAAGCTCATCGCGCAGAACAAGAAGGCGCGCCACGACTACCACATCGAGGACACCTACGAGGCCGGCCTGGTCCTCACGGGCACCGAGGTGAAGTCGTTGCGTGCCGGTCGGGCGTCCCTGGTCGACGGCTTCGGCGAGATCGCGAACGGCGAGGCCTGGCTGATCCAGGTGCACATCCCCGAGTACAGCCAGGGCACGTGGACCAACCACGAGACGCGGCGGCGTCGCAAGATGCTGCTGAACCGCCAGGAGATCGACAAGATCGAGCAGCGCATCCAGGCCAAGGGCCTGACGATCGTGCCGCTCGCGCTGTACTTCAAGGACGGTCGCGCGAAGGTCGAGATCGCGCTTGCCCGCGGCAAGAAGCAGTACGACAAGCGGCACGCCATCGCCGAGCGTCAGGCGAAGGCCGACGCGCAGCGTGAGCTGGGCCGCAAGATCAAGGGCATGCGCTAGATGACCTCGGCGGACGCCGACCGTCGCGGGCTGGCCGACGCCGACCTGCCGACGCTCGCGGCGTCCCTCGACCTCCCCGGGCTGTTCGACGTGCACGTGCACTTCATGCACCCGAAGGTGCTGGCGAAGGTCTGGGCGTACTTCGACGCCGCCGGGCCGCTCCTGGGCAGGCCCTGGCCGATCACGTACCGCGGCAGCGACGAGGAGCGGGTCGCGCAGCTGCGCGACATGGGCGTCCGGCACTTCTCGGCGCTCTCCTACGCCCACCGCCCCGGCGTCGCGACGTTCATGAACGACTGGACCCTCGACCTCGCCCGACGCGTGCCCGAGGCGCTGCGCTCGGCGACGTTCTACCCCGAGCCGGAGGCCGCGACCTACGTGCCGGCGCTCGTGGAGTCGGGGGTCGAGGTGTTCAAGGCCCACCTGCAGGTGGGCGACTTCGCCGCCGACGACCCGCTGCTCGACCCGGTGTGGGGCACGCTCGCCGAGAGCGGGACCCCCGTCGTGCTGCACGCAGGGTCCGGGCCGGCGCCCGGCGCGCACACCGGGCCCGACGGCGTCGCGCGGGTGCTCGAGCGCTTCCCGGGGCTGCGGATCGTGGTGGCCCACCTCGGGATGCCGGAGTACGAGGCGTTCCTCGACCTCGCCGACCGCTTCGCCGAGGTCCGCCTCGACACCACGATGGTGCTCGTCGACTTCTGGGAGGGCTCCCGCGAGCTCGCGACGGCGCTGCGCCCGCGGCTGGCCGACCTCGGCGACCGCGTCCTGTTCGGCACCGACTACCCGAACATCCCCTACGCCTACGCGCACCAGGTCGAGGTGCTGCAGCGCCTCGACCTCGGCGACGACTGGCTGCGCCGGGTGCTGTGGCACAACGGCGCAGCCCTGTTCGGGCGGGAGGCGTGAGGCTCGACTCGGCGGCGGGCCGCTGGCTCGTGGCCGCGATGGTGCTGGGCACGGGCATGGCGTTCCTCGACGGCTCGATCGTCACCCTGGCGCTGCCGGCGGTCGACGACGACCTGCAGGCCGGGGTCGCCGGGCTGCAGTGGACCGTCAACGCCTACACGCTCGCGCTCGCCTCGCTCATCCTCGTGGGCGGTTCGCTCGGCGACCGCTACGGCCGACGTCGGGTGTTCGTGGTCGGTGTCGTCTGGTTCGGTGCCGCGTCGGTGCTCTGCGCGGTGGCTCCGACCATCGAGGTGCTGGTGGCGGCCCGGGGCCTGCAGGGCGTCGGGGGAGCCCTGCTCACGCCGGGGAGCCTGGCGATCATCTCGGCGTCGATCCGTCCGGAGGACCGGGGTCGGGCGATCGGGCTGTGGTCGGGCCTGGCGGGCGTCACGACCGCGCTGGGTCCGCTCGTGGGTGGCACGCTCGTCGACGCCGTCGGCTGGCGCTCGGTCTTCTGGATCAACGTGCCGCTCGCCGTGGCGGTCGTGTGGGTGACGGTGCGGCACGTGCCGGAGTCGCGGGGCGCGCAGACCCGGCTCGACGTCGAGGGCGCCGCGCTCACCGTGGGCACGCTCGCGTTCCTCACCTACGGGCTGGTCGAGCAGACGTGGTGGCCGGCGCTGGCCGGCGTGGTGCTGCTCGTGGCGTTCGTCGTGCACCAGGCGCGCTCGCCGCACGCGCTCGTCCCGCTGTCGCTGTTCGCCGACCGGGTCTTTACGGCTGCCAACCTCTGCACGTTCGCGATCTACGCGGCGCTGAGCGGCACGATGTTCCTGCTCGTGCTGCAGCTGCAGTACGTGGCGGGCTACACGCCGCTCGAGGCGGGGCTCGCGACGCTTCCGCTCACGGTGCTCATGCTGCTGCTGTCGTCGCGCGCGGGCGGGCTCGGCCAGCGAGTCGGGCCGCGGATCCCGATGACGGTCGGGCCGCTCGTGTCGGCGGCCGGGCTGCTGCTGCTCCTGCGGGTCGGCGCCGACGCGAGCTTCTGGGTCGACGTGCTGCCGGGTGCGACGCTGCTGGGTCTGGGCATCACGCTGCTGGTGGCGCCCCTCACGACTGCCGTCCTCGCGGCTGCGCCCGACGAGCAGGCTGGGATCGCGTCGGGCATCAACAACGCGGTCTCCCGCACGGCGGGCCTGCTCGCGGTGGCGGCGATTCCGCCGCTGGCGGGCATCGCCGGCGCCGACTTCGCGTCTCCGGACGTGTTCGGCCCGGGCTTCCGGACGGGGACGTTGATGTGCGTCGGGCTGCTGGTCGTCGCGTCGGTGTGTGCGGCGGCCCTCGTGCACGGACGCTCGGCCGACCCGGAGCGCGCGCCGACCACGACGTGACGCCCTGTGTGACCATCCGGTGAACTCCGGCGCGCCCTCTGGCGCGTCATGTCGTCGATGGTGTGGGGTGTGCCCATGAACCGACTCGGGGGAGCCGGACGGGGGTGCGCGGCCACGAGCCGGCGCACGTCCCGGTACACCGGCCTGACCATCATCCTCACGCTCGTCCTGACCGTGGTGCCGCGTGCCGCGGACGCCGCACCGCGGGACGGCTACTACGACAGCGCCCAGGGGCTCAGCGGGGAGGCGTTGAAGAACGAGCTGCACGACATCATCTCGGTGCAGCGGACGATCTCCTACTCTGCCGTCTGGGATGCGCTCAAGGTGACCGACCAGGACCCGAACAACAGCAGCAACGTGCGGCTGTTCTACTCGCAGGTCTCGCGCGCGAAGTCCGCGAACGGCGGCAACACCGGGCAGTGGAACCGCGAGCACGTGTGGCCGCAGTCGCACGGCGACTTCGGCACCTCCGCCGGACCGGGCACCGACCTGCACCACCTGCGACCGGAGGACGTGCAGGTCAACGGCACGCGCAGCAACAAGGACTTCGACACCGGCGGCTCGACGGTGAGCAACTGCTCGTCGTGCCTGACCGACGGTGACTCCTTCGAGCCGCCGAACGCGGTGAAGGGCGACGTCGCGCGGATGGTCATGTACATGGCGGTGCGCTACGAGGGCGGCGACGGCTTCGCCGACCTGGAGGCCAACAACCAGGTCAACGGCAGCACGCCGTACCTGGGGAAGATCTCGGTGCTGTTGCAGTGGCACGCGCAGGACCCGCCGTCGTCGGCGGAGCAGCGTCGCAACGACATCATCGACTCCCAGTACCAGGGCAACCGCAACCCGTTCATCGACCACCCGGAGTGGGCGCAGTCGGTCTTCGGCTGACCGTCCCGCCCTCCATCGGTGGCTGGGCAACCTCAGCGCCGGCGGGACGGCGTGTCGGTGGCTGGGCATCCTGAGCAGCGCTGCTGCGGGTGCCTGGCCACCGACGTCGGGCGTCGGGAATCTTCGACAGGGGCCTGGGGTTGTACAGTGGTGAGACGCCGTGCCCGCGAGGGTGGGCGTGGTTGACAACTCAAGAGGGGCTGATCGGTTTCGACTTTGGTCGTTCGACTCAGGAGAAGCGGGTAGAGAACGCGACGTCATCTCTTTAACGTTCGTCGCAACCCATAAGTGCCGATTCCAAGCGCACTGACTTCGCCCTCGCTGCCTGACAGCGACTGGTGAAGGGCAGACCCGGGAGCGTCCCCGTCCCGGATCGTCTGTCTCATCTAGGGGACTTGCTGGCCGCGTAGCGTCACGTGACGCGGTCGGGACTTTTTCGTGACTGAGCCTGTCGGTGACGTGTTCGTCCGAGCACCGAGGCTGAGAAAAGCGATCTGACGCACTGCACCCGGAGAAGTCCTGACTCAGCGCCAGAGGACCCGGGTTCGATTCCCGGCAGCTCCACCAGAAGGTGAGTCTTCGAACCCCCGGCCATTTTTTGGCCGGGGGTTTCGTCGTCTTCTGGGGCATGGACCGTAGGACGGGCGAGGATCTCGGCGACAGGGTCGTTGGTGCTCCGGAAGGCCTTCTGAGCGTCGCGGAGGAGTTCGAGGGCTGGGGTGCCCTTCTCGTCGGTGAGGGTTGCGGCGTCGTTGACATACACGGCGTCGAGCAAGGCCTGGTTGATCCGTTGGCGTGCATCGTCGGTCGCCCAACGGTAGAGGTCCTGGAGGTTGGTCATGGACTGGATGAGGCTGGTGAGTGTGGCCAGCCCGGAGTCGAGCTCAGACCGTGTGCTCACGAGTCGTTCTGAGACGGTGGCTCTGCGGCGAGTGATGGTGTTGAGGCGCTCACGGATCTTCTCGCGGGGGAAGTCGCCTTCGCTGAGGGCGTCGAGGAGTCGGTTCTCCTGCTCGTCGAGCTTGGCGAGTTCCTTATTGAGTTCAGTGGCGAGGTCTCGCATGAGCTGCAGTTCATTGGTGATGGCTTCTTCGAAGGCATCCTGGAGTTCGTCGGCGTGCGCCTGCGTCAGGCTAAGCGTGGAGTAGTGGTCTTCGATCTTGCGCTCGATGGTCTCGGCGCGCAGGTGCGGCAGATCGCAGCCGTCGAGCTGACGTCCGCGGCAGACGTAATACGGGTAAATGGTGCCGTTGCGTCCTTTTGCTTCGGTGTAAATGAGGCGACGGGTACGGCCTGCCTCATGGCAGCGAGCACAGAAGAGCAACCCCTTGAGGTAGTGATGGTGCTGCTGATGGTGGATCCCCCTGTTGGAGTGGGCTTCGAGAACGTCCTGAACGCGGTCGAAGAGTTGCTGACTCACGATCGGCTGGTGACGTCCGGTGAAGAGTTCGTTCTCGTAGACCGTGTAACCCGCGTAGTACGGGTCGGCCAGGACTCGGTAGATGGAGTTCAGCGACAGCGGGCGTTCCGCCTTCCACTGGCCAATAGATCGGGCTCGGAGACCCAGGTCTTCGGCAGTCTCGCGAAGATCCATGGCGGTGTACTCACCACTGGCGTAGAGCTCGAACAGCGCTCGGACGAGTGGAGCGCGATCTGGGTCGAGATGGACGGTATTGACCTGTTTGCCGTCGATTTCGACTCGGACGTTGCGGTAGCCGATGGGCGCGTGGCCGATGGTGCCGCCGCTGCGGGCCTTGTGGGCCATCGACTGACGGATGTTGTCGGCGTTCTTGCGGTTCTGGAGGTCATTCATCGAGTCGGAAATGGTCTCCATGAACTCGGCCTCCAGGCTGGTCCCGAAGTCTTCCTTGGTGGAGATGATCTTGACGCCGAGTCCGCGGAGCTGACGTCGTGTGAGGACTGCATCCTCCACGTTGCGAAAGGCCCTCGATCGGGAGTAGACGAAGATGTAACGGACCTCAGGATGCTTGGCGATATAGGCCAGCATGTCCCGGAACTGCGGACGCTTGTCGACGGTCTGCGCGCTCTTGCCGGGCTCTACGAACTCTTCCGCCACGGTCACACCCATGCTGGCGGCTTTGGCATCACACGCCCGCCTCTGGGTAGCAATCGAGTTGCCGTCAGGGTCGATGTCAACAGCTGTGTGGGTCTGTCGGATGCTCGAGACACGGAGATAGTGCACCCCGACTTCGATCTCCTTGGTCTCCGCGACAGGAAGCTTCTTTGTTCGTCGATAACTACTCACGAATGGGCCTTTCTGTTGCACCGCTGTTGGTATCGGCGTGTGGATGCCGAGAGGCCGGTCTGCTCCAAGCGCACACGTACAGCGGAAACGGTGACGTCAAAGTGGTCGGCGAGCTCCTGGTGGCGCTGTATCCCACCGGCCCAGGCTCGTTTAAGCATTGAGCGGGGCACGAGTACGCAGCCGGCGAAGTAGGTGGCGGCGATCTCGGCCTGTTCGGCAGCCGTATGGCAGGGCGTAGAGCAGTACAAGTTGTGGCAGTGGCCGTGGTCGAGGATGTGCTTGAACTCGTGGGCGATGGTGGCGCGTTGTCGTTGCCAGCTCTCGCGTGAGTTGACGGTGATGATCCAGCGGGTGCCGGTCCAGTGAGCAAGCCCGGAAATCGGGAGCGGCGCGCAGATGATGCGGATGTTGGTGTGGTGGTCGAGGAACTCGATGGGGACGACGCCGTCGTGAGCGTCGAGGAGTTGCACCAGGCGTTGGGCTTGCTTCTTCGCGATACGCAAGGACTCGGCGAAGGTCACGGCTCGCTTGGGTACGAGGGCACGCAGGCTCGCGATGACGCGGGGTGTGGTGCTTGAGTCGAAGTCGAGTGTGGTTTGCATCATCGGTGGCCCTCCCTTCTGCTGCTTGTTGTTATTCGTCTTCGCCTGGTGTCGGTCCGTCGGGATGGATGCCGTACTTGGCGGTCACTTTCGCGAAAGCGGCTTCTAGTTCCTGCTGGGCGCCGGGTGGCAGGTCGGTGTACTTGCTGCGCAGGTACGGCGCGAAGCTCGGCAGCGCGGTGACCATGGGCAGCCCGGCGTAGCCGTACAGGTCCGCGATGGGGATGTCGAACACGTCCGCTAGTGCGTTAAGGTGAGCGGGACGCGGCTTCTTGATCTGTCCCGTTTCGAGGCGATGAAGATTCGATCGCTCGATGCCTGTCACCTTGCTGAGGTCACGAAAGCTCATGCCTGAGGCAATGCGCTTTGAATGCAGCAGCTGACCGAGTTCTGTTAGTCATGATTTTGTGATTCCGACATAGACGCACCTTTCATTCTCGATTATATCGGAATTGTCCCGCTTGTTGAATAGGATTTTTCGTTCTGAGTTCCTTTTCTTGTCGGGATTTGTGGTGGGTGTGGCGGGAACTCGAGCGGCCTGGCGCTGGGATGCGTCGGCTGCTCGAGTTCCCGCTCTAGGGGAAGGTGGACTACGCACCAGACCGGGTGGTCTTGGTGGATGACGTCCGGGTGGACGACTTGGTGCCATCGCTGAAGAGTCCGGCGATGGCGGCGCGCTGCTCGGCGGCTTCACGGTCGATCTCGGCGGCCAGCGCCTCAGCCTTGGCTGAGATCTGCGGGTCGTTCGACATCTTGGTGAGGCGATCCTCGATGGCGCCGCGGATGGTGTCCGTGACGTTCATTTCGGCGAGCTTCGACAGGATGGTCAGACGAGCGTGCTGCTCGTCCTCCAGTCGTACGGCGAGTGTCTTCACGTGCTCTTCCTCCTTCCTGAGGGACTTGTCCGAGCGGTTTGCTCGGAGCACCTCCTCGGGGTGGTGCGACCGGCGAAAGCGGGATGCCTTCACGGTGTGCGGTCGCAGGCCCCCGACGAGGCCGGGTTTGGTCAGAGCCGGAAGATGTACACGCCTCCGTCGGAGGCGTCTTCGTAGTGCAGATCCGCCATGAGGTCGCGCAGCACCCCGTCGCGGTTGATCGTGATGTGGTCGGCGAGCCAGTCAGGGAGCGAGTCGGCGAGTGATTCGAGGATGCCGAGGTCGTCGAGCATGTCGTCGACGAAGGCGCTGAGGGACTGCCAGTAGCCGACGAAGGTTTCGACGTAGCCGGTCTCGAGATCGTCGCCGCGGGCTTCGGAGGCCTTCGCGTAGGCAGCGAAGGCTTCGCCGTCTTCGGCGATGCCGCGCGCGACGGCGGCGACGTGGTGCAGGTCCTCGTACTCGTCCACTCGGTAGGGGCCGAAGTTGTCGAAGTCGAAGATGGCCCACTCTTCTGCGCCGGGCTCTTCGCTCCTGGCGAGGATGGCCTGCGCGGCGGCCACGAGGTCGTCTCCGCTGACGGCGGCGTCGACCCACTCGCCGTGCAGCCGGCCCGCGTTGTAGTCAGCCAGGCTGGCGATCCAGACTCTGGGCTGCTCCGGGGTGGGTTCGTGTTCGGGGTTGGTGGGTGGGTGTTCATTCATGACACCTCCTTTCGGTTGCGTGTTGTCGGGTGGGGGACGGCCTGCTCGATGCGCGTGTTGGCGAGGTCGACGTAGTCGGGGTTGAGCTCGATGCCGAGCCAGTCGCGGCCGAGCTTGCTGGCGACGACGGCGGTGGTGCCTGATCCGATGAAGGGGTCGAGCACCAGACCGGGCTCGGGTCGAGCGTCGTGGTTGCAGGTTGGGCGTGGGGGAGCGCGCTCGGCCTGGTCACCACTGCGGATAAGTCGTCGAGTCCAGGGGGCCTGGCAGGTGCTGCAGCGCAGGCGCGGTGTGCCTGCTTCGACCATTCGGCGAGCGAGCTGTTCAGGGAAGGTCGCGAAGTGCGCCCCGCGAAAGGTGCTGACGCTGATGCGCCAGACGTCGCCCGGATTCTTGCCGAGCGGGTGGCCGCGCAGACCGGCAGCTTTCAGTGCGGCGAGACCGAGGTCGCTGTCGCTGTTGGGGCCCAGCCACTCCGGTCGGGCAGTCGTTTCCTGCGGTGGCGTGCGCTTCTTCGGCGGCCTGCTGGTGTGGGGTTCTCGCAGGCCGTCGAGGTCGAAGTAGTAACGCGGCTGGCGGGTCAGCAGATAGATGACTTCGTGCTTGGTAGCGAACCGGTCGCGCACGCTCGTCGGCAGCGTGTTGGTCTTGGCCCAGATGACCTTGCTACGGATCGTCCAACCGTCAGCGAGCAAGGCCAGCGCGAGTCGTTCGGGGCCCAGCAGCAGGCTCTTTCGGGGAGCCCCTTCCCGGGTGTGAGTGCTGTAGGTGTCGCCGAGGTTGAGCCAGACGGTGCCGGTCGGGACGAGCACCCGGGCGCATTCGGCCATGACGGTGCGGAGCTGTGTGACCCAGTCATCCACGTGTGCTTCGAGTCCTACTTGAGCGGTGTGCCCGTAGTTTCTGAGCCGGAAGTACGGCGGGCTGGTGACGACTGAGTCGATGCTCGCGTCCGGCAGGTCTCGCAGTCGCTGGAGTGCGTCGCCGAGCAGGATCTGGTTACGAGGCAGGCTCATCCGGCACCTCCTGCGATGAGGTCGCCGAGACGGTCCAGTGTGGTGATGCGGAAGAGGTCGCGGTCCAGTCGAGCGCTCGTGAAGGCGGCGTCGAGCTTGGCGGCCCGGGCGGCGTGCGGCACGACCCAGACCACCCGGGGAAAGACACCGTGCGCCTGCTGCTCGATCCCCGTGTGGTGGTAGCTGAGGTACCGCTTGCAGGAGCGGACCACCGTCGGCGGATGCTCCGATCCGGTGTCTGCCTCGAGCGCCCAGGAATCCTCGTACTCGTTGGTGGCGGTGACGACGAACAGGTCGGGACGGATGAGGCGGCGCTGCCCGCCCTGCCCGGTGAAGGCTCGCCAGCTCTCCGGCTCGTGCTGGACGGCAACGATCTCGAAGCCGTGCTGGACAGCAGCGCTGCGCAGTGTCAGGTGGATGTCGGTGACCATCAGGCTGTGGTCGAGCAGGCGCTGCGACGGTTCCTGAAAGCGCGTTGCCTGGTACCCGTCCCCATCCAGGAAGCTCAGGAGTCGCGAACCGGCATGGGTCAGGTGCCAGATGCGCCCGGCCGATCCAGCGCGGATACCCCCGACGCGACGCTCGAGAGTGTCGAGCAGGCCGGAGGCATGGAGGCGCAGCAGCACGCGGCTGCAGGTTCTGGCGGCACTGGCAGCGCTAGCGTGGTCGGTGAAGACGAGGAGCTGCAACTGACGGGTCGTGGCGTAGCGGTGGACGGCGATGAGTCGCAGGATCGCTTCGTCACGCTGACTCATCGCACCCGCTAACCGTGCTAACTGGCGGTGCCCGACCCGCGCCGAGGAGGACAACGACAGAGGTGAACTCTTCCCAGCACCAGATGCACCTTCTGGTACCTCTGACGTGCGAGGACGCGCAGGCGTCGACGACGCGGTCGGTAGTGCGACCGGTAGAGAGGCGCCCGGTCGCGGATTGTGAGGACTCGTCATGACGACCTGCGCTTTCTGCCCGTCGACGGGCTCGGCGCAGCTGGACTGGAAAGCGCCAGGAGGTCAGCCTCGACGTCGCTGAGGGCCCGCCCGTAGGTGATGCGGCTGGCCTGGCGGATGGCCTGACCATCGCTGAGCGGTGGAGGGAGCGGCAAGGTCTGGCCGGAGGCGTACGGGGTGACCGCGCCGCCGTGCAGCAGGCTGGCGTAGACGTGAAAGCTCGGCAGACTGGTGAAGTCGATCGGCTCGAGCTCGGGATGACCCTTGGCCAGCTCGACCGCGTCGCGGTGACCGGTCTGGAAGATGACCCGGGAGCGGACGGTGCTGAGCAGTGCTTCACGCAGCGCCGGTGGTGCCTGGCCCAGGTGCTGCAGCGCGACGACGAACCCGATGCCGTAGCCGCGAAACAACGCCAGCGCTTCGGCGAAATTCCCGGCGTGCACGTACTGGTGCAGCTCATCGATGACCACCAGCACCGGCTTACGACGAGCAGCCGGGACGGCGGCGCGGCCGGAGGCGGCCTGGAACAGTTCGGCCACGATGAGAGATCCGAGGAGGCGGGCGGCGCTGTCGCCGAGCACGCCGGAGCGCAGTGGCACCAGCAGGATCTTGCGCTCACGCATGACCTGCTCGATGGAGAAGGCTGGCTGGCGCTGACCGAGGACGCCGCGCAGATGCCGGTTGGTCGTGAAGACCCGGATCTTGTTGAGGACAGGCGCGGTTGCGGCGGTGCGCTCACCGTCGCTGAGTGAGTCGAAAAAGCTCCAGAAGGCGTCGAGCACGAGCGGGTCGTCGCGCCGTACCTGCTGGGTCAGCGATCGGCGTATGCCTGGATTGGTGAGGAGCATGGGCAGCATCGGGAGCGAGGCGTCTCCCCGGCGGGCCAAGCTGAGCAGGCCGTGCAGCAGCAGGTCGCGAGAGCGTGGCCCGATGGCATCCCCGAAGAGCGTCTCGAACACTGCGAGCAGTCCTTCGGCCCGCACGTCCGGCGCGCCGCCAGCCAGTGGGTTCAGTCCGATGGGGTGTGGATCGGTGGGATCGAGGACGACGACGTCGCCGCGCCGGTTCGGCGGGATCCGTCGCAGCAGATCGTCGACGGCGTCGCCCTTCGGGTCCAGCATCAGGATGCCCTGTCCGGTCTTAATTGCCTGGAGGGTCAGGTTGGTCAGCAGTACCGACTTGCCGGTGCCGGGAGGGCCGAGCACCACCGTGTGCCGTAGCGCCCCGGAGTGGTCGAGACCGAGCAGCTGGTCCTCGCCAGGAGCGGTGCTTCGCGCCACGATCAGCGGCGGCGGAGTCGCGGCAGCCTGCGCCGGGGGGAGCGGCACCGGATGAAGCGCTGGGAGGCCGGCAAGATCGGTGTCGCCGGTCGGCCAGACGGTGAGAGGGATGAGTTCGCGTAGGTTCAGGTACTGCGGCCATCGCCACGGCACGCGTACTTCGTCGAGAGAAGCCGGAGCGTCGCTGCGTGCTTGGAGTCGGACGCCGGCGGCCTCGAGTGTGCTCAATGCTTGGAAGATCGGCTTAAGCGGTTCGGTGCTGGTGGCAGCGGTGCCGAGCCTGATGACGCACCCGAACGATGGGTCCGACCACTTGTCCCGCTCAGCACGACGATCCTCCGCACTCGGCGTCGGAGTGTGGCCGCGCAACCAGCCAGGGCCGGTGCTGGTGGCTGAGGTGAGCAAGGCGGGTCTCGGGTCACCGAGGATGACCTGGACAACCAGGCTGGAACGAGCCGACGCCAACGCCGCCAGCAAGGCTCGGATCGTGGCTAGCGCATCGTCGCTTCGCAGCGGACGATCCGCCGCGCGAACACGAACACGAAGCGCCGTCCGAGTCTCAGGGCGGAACCTCGAGACCAGCGGATCACCGCCGTCGACCGCCGTTAGCGTGGTGGACCTGGTGCCCGACAAAACAGCGCTCAGCACCGACTTGAGCGACGGCATCGCTGCCTCACTGCCACCCAGCAGATACCGGACGCGACCCCCGTGGGCTCTGGCTTCTAGCACCACCGTCGGCTGCGACGGATCGCCTGCCCAGAGGCGCAACACCTCACCGACCTGTGTCGGGGTGATCGGGCGGCGGAAATGCAGCTCGCGGAAGCGAAGCTCTGATGGTCTAGGACTCATCGGCACTGCCTCGGGTGGTCGGTTTCTTCGGGGGAGCGGCCGCGGATGCTGCGGCCTGGGCGGCGGCTTCTGCCTCGGACTGGGCGATGGCCAGCGCGATCACCGCGCGGGCCAGCTTGCGAGCATCGGGCTGCTCACGCTGCACCGAGCGCACCGAGATCTGGCGATCGCGACCCCTTCGCGTCGGTCGGCGGGTTTCGCGGCGTGCACTCTTGAACGGGGCGTTCTTGCCCTCCGATGAGTCGTTGTACTGGTGTGTAGGCATAGCGAATAGACCTCCTTTCTGCATGAGGTTGATAACGAACGGTGTCCCGGAAACCCGTCAAATGGGATGCGTCGGAAACTGCTTATGACTATGCGTTCAACAAACGGGACAGTCAATCAAGAATGTGCATTCAACAACAGCGAGTCGAAGCGCCCGGATAGTGGTGAGCGGCCGATATCGGACGTCGTCTTTTCGCCTGCCTCTTGTGAACTACCAGGGCGACCGGTCGCGGCGCAGCCACGCCACCAGCAGCGCCAACCCGAGCGCGGCGGCCGCGGTCGCGGCCAGCCACACCCAGATCGACCGGATCACCTCCACCGCCAGCCACAGCGCCAGCACTGCCACCAAGACCGACAGACAGCTACGCAGCATCCGGGTTGTCAGACCCTCGTACTCAGGTCCCATGCTTCCTCCTTCGGTGACAGTGCTGGGCTGGGGACGCGGGGGCTACTTCGGCCAGCGGATGACCCGCGCGTGCCGGGTGTGCGCTTTCGCCTGCTGCGACGTTAGGTACTTGAAGCACAGCGGGCAGAACGGCAGCTTGGTCCGCAGACCACGCAACTTCGCCACGGCGCTCACCACCCGTCCTTGCGCTGCCTGCGCGCCAGGTTGTCCATGTCGCGCTTGGTCTGCTTGGTCAGCGCGCTGATGCGGGCGTTGTGCCGCTTCAGCTTGATGACGTCCGAGATCGCCGGCCAGGAGAACCAGAACCAGATGACACCGCCGATGAGCATGAGCAGCAGACCGATGATCGAGCCCATGTCAGCGCCGCTTTTCGTTGTTGGCGACGCTGTTCTGCACCTCGGAGACCAGCCGCGCGTGATTCATCAGCAGTCCCGTGATGGGTGCCTCCAGGTTTGGGTGCTCGGCCATCACCTCCTGGCGCTTCAGGTCGCACTGACGCACCGACTCCATCCCGAGCTGCGTCACCGCGTTCAGCGTCGCCACCTGCGTGATGGCCAGGTAGCCGTCCGCCACCACCTCCGACGGGGTGCGGTCGCGGTACCGCTCGAGGCCACCGCCCCCGACGATGTACGCCGGCGACATGAGCCGGTCGATTCGCTTGGACATGAGTCGCTCCTCCTGTTCACCCGTTCGGGCTTCTCCGAACGGCCTGACAGGAAGTTTTCTCTGGCAGGCTGATGCGCAGATAGGCGAACGGAGGGTCAGAAGATGGACACAGCAGTGGACACCGACCCGGTCGTGGAAGAGTTGAGAAAACTCCGCGAGGGTCCCGGGCTCAACGCAGATCGCCTATCCCGGTTGCCGAACCTCATGGCCGCGCTCGGAACCAGTGATCCCGGTGCGGCATGCAGCAGCCTGGTCGCCGTTCTTCGCGAGATGGGTGACGGCGAACGCGTCCGGTCGCTGCGCGTCGACTTCGGGCTTGACCTTGAGGAGCTGCTCGAACGACCGCCCAGTACCAAAGAGATCGACTTCCTCGGCGACCGGCGAAACGGCTACGGCGAAGTCATCGGACGCTCGGCCAAGACTCTCGCCCGGTGGTCGGACAGGACGCTTGGCGAACTACGAGGGCGCCTCCTTACCGACCAGTTCGCCGGGCGCGTCGTCGTCACCGCGGGTGTCCAGGACAGGCGGGTCGCGGGCATCGAGGTGCTTGCATACGAGCGGGACGACACCCAGCTCAGCAACGGCCGCGCCATCGGGCACCCCAACCCCGAAGACTCATCGCTGCCGCTGGTCATGTGCGGCATCCCGAGTCACTGGCACCCAGTCTCCATTCAGTTCGCCGTCGCCTTCCTCGGCGACGACTATCCGATCAGGGTCTGGGCGCTCGCCTCCGAGTCCGTCGTGAATGTCTGCTTCGGACACGAGCGGTTCGCGCTGGAGATCGACGACGGCCTGGCCAGGTGTCGCATCGACAACCCAGACCACGAGCACGTCTACGGAGTGTGGTGGGAATGGTGATGTTCACTAAATGAGACGACAGATCCGGCATGGAGCCGTGCGGGCCGTGGCGATTGAGTTTTGGCATCGTGATCTTGAGAAGCACGTCTGTCACCGTCTGTAGCCAACGAGTGCCTGCTGGTTGCTCATCGACGCGACCACCCGATCGTAAGCGCAGTGGGAGAATTATCCGAGAGCGAACGAGAGATCTCGGATAAGGGCACCGTGCCGCTGGCTCTGCGCTACGGTCGGCCACCAACGTCATGAAGTTGGAGGCCAGATGCGACCAAGGACCAACATCGCCTTCGCTGGGCTGACAGCAGCCGGCAAGACCACCCATGCCAAGCTGCTGGCCGCGGAGCTAGGGTATCGATATGTCTCCGCGACTCGTATCCTTTTAGACATAGTCGGATACAAGGGATCGGCCGAGCGCGTATGGTTCGAGAATTTCGAAGCAATCGAGGATGCGCGTCAGGGATGGGCCGCCGACATAGAACTGGAAAAGCGGCTGCTTGAAATCAACAGGACACAAGAACGGGTCGTGTTCGATACGTGGGCTTTTGCCTGGATCGGGCCCGATCCGCTCCTGAGAATATGGATCGAATCAGATCTTCCTTCGCGCACACGAAAGTGCATGGTTTCGCAGGGTGAGCAGGCATTGTCGCTCTCAGAGTGCGAAGCGCTAGTGTCAGAGAAGGACGAGTCGACCAGACAGAACTTTATAGAGAGACACGGCTTCGATCTTTTTGAGGATCGCGAGAAGTACGATTTGATCCTCGACAACTCATTGTTGATCCCCGAACCCACGGTCGAAGCTTCGACTGCCGGAATCTCGCAGTTCGCCCCTCAGGTGAGCGCTGCCGTGGGCAGTTTCTTCGCTATCGATGCGACCGCCGGTGAAGGTCGAGGATAGAGCGTGTTCTCAGTCGGTTTCGTCGAAGAGTTTCACGCATTGTTTGCTGAGCGTGCGCCACTCTATGAGATCGCGCTTATGCGGACGCGTCAAGCGCTGCTCGCGGTTGTCAGTGACCGAGCGGCGAACAGTCCCGCGGACCAAAGGCGCGTCCGGGTCGAGATTGGTCGAATCAAGGAACCGAACCGAATCCTAGTGAAGGCGAACAATGCGAAGTACGCCCACCTGATTCGGAACCCAGCGGACATCTTCGAACACATTCATGACATAGCCGGAACTCGCGTAACCTGCAATACTCATGAAGATGTGCGTCGAGTTGAAAAGGGTCTCCTGGCCGCCTCTCACATCCACTTGTACTCCGAGGTCTCGCTAGAAAAATCTCACGAGGATTATCTCGCCAATCCCAAAGAAAGTGGCTACCGTGCGTTGCACTTCTTGTTGCAGGTCGAGGTGCCCGCTGGTGCAGGAGTTAAGATAGTGCCGTGCGAAGTTCAACTGAGAACCCTGCTCCAGCATGCGTGGGGAGAACTGACTCACGAGGACACCTTCAAGCCGGATGTCCAGGTGCCGCCACTGGTAGGCGCCCTAAGCAAACGTCTAGCCACGGCGCTCGCCGTTCTTGACGAGATCGCGCAGGATCTAAGAGACGAGCTGAACAAGATCGAGAACGCTAGCCCCATCGAAGTGGACGATAGTGCGCAGAATGGTGGCGAGTCCGGGTCGAGAGTCTCGACTGCAGACCTTGAAGAAACCTTCACGGCCGTCTTCGGACGAGTTCTCGCCATCCGGCACGATGTTTCGGGTTCATACGTGCGACAGATCGAGAGGCATGGTGTCCGCGATCGAGAGAGCTTAAGGAGGCTGCTAGACGACGTCCGTACCGCTATGCGCGATTCGTTCCCTGAGTACAAGCTCATCTTTACGGACGGCGAGATTCTCAACGCGGCACTGACGGCATCGCTACCATCCAAATCTGCAGCGGACGGTGTTCGTGAACTCATAGAAGAGCGCATGGATCGGGAGCTGCAACTAGCCGCTTTGAGCGAGCGATTCCCGACGGGATCCGTTCAGCTTGCCACTGTTGTGCGTGTTACCCCGAGGTACGCCATCGCTCAACTTACAGACGGGCATCAGGCGGTGGTCTCGGCGCGGCACCTTGAGAGCGGCACCGCTCGTGTTGATCTTCGCGATGAGTACGCGCCTGGGCAAGCCATCGTCGTGCAGATTGTGAACATGGACCCCGGCACCGGCAGGATTGAGGCCAAGCCAGCATCTTGGGGGAGGCGGATATGACGGGCTCCGTCGAATCCTCAGACTGGCCCGAGTCGGTCGAAGATGCGCTCGAAGATCAGCGCCGGCTATCCACGAGATTGATTAGCTCGCCATTGGAGCTGAGCGCCGTGAGAACGATCCTCTGTGTGGGCGTCGGTTACAGCGAGAAAAGACAAGCGGCTGTTGCCTCAGGGGTCTTAGCGCGACCCGACGGTTCTCCAGAGCGGCCTGGGGAGGTGTTCCTAGCGGAATGTCCCAGCAAATTCCCCTATAAACCTGGGCTGTTCGCGTACCGGGAAGGGCCGGGAGTGATGAGACTGCTTGATAGTCTTCCAGGATTACCGGATCTTCTTGTGTTTCACAGTCAGGGAATTGCCCATCCCCGCGGCTTCGGCCTCGCGGCTCACATTGGCGTTCTCGTTGAAACACCAAGTCTTGGTCTTACTCGGAAGCGCCTTGTCGGGCGCTATGTCGACCCTCCGCTCGAAGCTGGCGCGTCCTCAGTGCTGTCGACGCGCGGGGGTGGGCCAGTCGGCCTGGCCTACAGACCACTTTCCGGTTGTGAAGTCTTTTTTGCCTCTCCCGGACATCTCACCCAGCTATCGACATTGCGAGCGTTTCTCCAGGGTGTCACGTCGTACAAGGCATGCTTTCCCGAGGCCCTGACGCTGGCGCAGAGCGCGGCGAATAAACGTGCATTTTCAAAGCCGAACTGATATTATAGGAGAATTGTAATGAATGACAGAATCCATTTAATCACCGGGAATGTAGGGAAAGCTGCTGAGTTCGAGAGACTCATGGGTGTTCGTGTTTCTCCTACGAAGCTGGAGCTGGACGAGGTTCAGGCGATTGATCTAGAAACCGTAGCCGTGAAGAAGGCCACCGATGCTTTTAGCCGGTTGAACGAGCCTGTTTTCGTGGACGACAGTGGGATCGTGTTTAACTCCTGGAATGGTTTGCCCGGCGCATTGACATCGTGGTTTCTCGACTCCGTTGGCAACGACGGACTTTTGAGAATGCTGGCGTCATTCGAGGACCGTGGCGCCACTGCTGTAACCGTTCTTGCTTATTGTGACGAGGACGGTGTGCGTACATTTAGGGGGTCGGTATCGGGATCCATCGCGCGTGCTGAAATGGGTTCGAACGGATTCGGGTACGATGCGATCTTCATCCCCGGTGCTGCCCGGCTCACGTTTGCCGAGATGTCGAATGAGGAGAAGGATCTCTACTCTATGCGCGCGATCGCTGCAGGTCGTCTTCGAGAATTCCTGCGTTCGCGCTCTTAGTTTTGAAACGCTTGTGTTTGCCGCTCTCATCGCGTGTGACTCGGCCGCCTCAGCGGGCGCTGAGTCTCGGCTTGCTGTTGCTTGCGCGTAGTCGATCGCGCCTTTGAAGGATGACTGAGTCTGCGGGTCCCGTCACGAAAAAAGCTGCCAGACCTGCTCCTCGGTCCAATAGAGACTCGCGGGTTTGGTCTTGGTGTTTGGTGAAGCCGCCGCGGCCGGGTTCCTCGATGGACTCTTTGCCGAGGGTCTCGGAAAAGCCGCATTGCGTGACGCCGACGACGGTATGAGTGCCGAAAGGGCGTGCTGAGTGGCCAATCACACGCTCTCAGCTTCTTCAAGTCGGCCCACTCTGTCTCGATGCCACACGACCCCAGCGGCGTCACGAAACCAGATGTCGAGAAGGAGACGGGCTGGGTCGTAGGGCGGCTCATCCGGGTAGTAGTCGTCGGGCTCTCCGATCGACGGAACACCTGCCAAAAGATGTCGACGTCCTCCGGAGGACCAGCGGATTGGCTGAGGTTCTGCGTCCGGCGGTAGGTAGGCGAGGTCTTCTCCGCCCAATAGCTCGATATCCGGCTCCGTCCGAGCGTCTCCGAGCGTGTGCACTACGTAGAAGTCAACGTGCACGCTCGTCACGGGAATGTCTGAAGCGTTTCGGATCGCGGCTTCAGCACCGCTAACGCCAGCGACTGTTCGCCATGTGCCGTCTCGCATGTTCTCCACGTAGGGAAGAAACCTCGTCGGCCACGCGGCCACCAATGAGGCCTGCGCTCGCCGTTCTGCGTCTAGACGCTGGGCCTCGCGCTCGCGCTCGAGGGTGAATGCGCTGGCCGCATAGCGGGCCGCAGATACAGCAGCGGCGAACGCCGCGACTGTTGCGACCGCCTCGATCCAATCAGGGATGGACCCGATATCGGCACGTGCGGTGTGCGCGATCAGGCCTACCAAAGGAAAGCCGAGAAGAATCGCGAGCGAAAGTGCTGTGAAGAACATCTTGGTCACGAGCTGATCGTCCCACCCATCACTCAGGGGCGGGCCGCGCCTTGCCGAATCGCGAGATTTCGTCCCAGACTGTCGCTCGAAAGGCCAAGCTCAAGCTGTCGCGTAACAGTCCTCGCAGGACGTCGCTCGGCGATAAACTGGCCTGTTCGGCCATGCCCATCGCTCGAGTCGCGATAGTGTTCGAGTTCCTTGTGCACGATCAGCAGCGCAGAGCTGGTAGCACCTACTGCCGCACCAGCGTCACTGACGTACGTCCGAAGTCGACGGTCATCTGGTCGTCACCGTTGAACCTGACGTCGTAGCTAGCCCGGTTCGGTGCCTGCTCGACGACGAGCGTGTAGGAGCCGTCATCGCCCGGGCTGCTGCTGAGCTGGCAGGTGGCGACGTTCCCGATGTCGAGCGGCCTGCCCTGGTTGTAGTACATGCCGGTGCAGGTGCCGTCCGCTCGGATGGTCTTCACACCAGTGCCGTCATCGGGTTGCCAGACCCCCTCGATGCTCGGCGCGGTGCTGCAACCCGCTAGGAGCAGCTCGGCCGTGACGAGCGCACCGGTCAGAGCGGATGCCCTTCTCCTGGGTCTGTGGTGCTTGGGGGACGTCGCGGAGGAGGCTGCAAATGGTGGTTGGCTCCGGGACATCACAGGAAGTCCATCTCCTCGACGCCGGCGTCGATGCTGGTGAGTGCCGCTTGAACGGCGGACTTGAGCTTCTTCATGCTGGCGAGGTCGGCTACCAACCCGTCGGCCAGCGTGGTGTCGAAGTACTGGAGCGCCACGATCGTCTGCTTGGTGTCGTCAGCGAGCTCGGCTTCGCCAATGCGGGCGACGGCACGGAAGCTGGTCTGCAGGCTGGTGCCGTGCGCCCACTCGACCTGGTCGTGACCGGTGCCCACCATGTAGGTCTCGCCGAAGCTGACGGTGGGAGCCGAGGTGCGACTCGTGACCTGGCTCGCCAGGGTGCCGACGATCCGGTTCGTCGGGGCGCTGATGCCGAAGACATGGACGGTGTCGACGAAGGCCTGCCCTTCGGCGTGCTTGTTCGGTTGAAGGCGGCGGTTGGCGGCGCCGACGGCTGAGCTGACCGCCCGGTCGCGGAGGCTGGCGAGCCACAGGGAGACGGCGACGACCGCGACGATGGCCAGGATCCCGATAAAGGACTCCATGTCAGGCCTGGTCCTTGAGCTTCTTGGCCAGGCCGAGCAGCAGGATGCCGCCGACGACCAGGGCGCCGTACACGACGAACAGGCCCGAGTTGGTGGTCCCCATGGCGCCGGGAATCCCGCCGGCCAGCAAGAGGATCACTCCGATGACGGTGACGATCTGGTGGGTGGGCATAGCGCTCTCCTTGTGCTCGAGTTGGGTGGACGGTCTGGGCCGGGACCGCATCGGTGGCGGTCCTGAGCGATCGGAGATTAGCACGTATACATGCGCATGTGAGGCGCGTTCGCGGGCAAATCTTGAAGAGTGCAGACGGTCGAACGAAACGAGTGGTCCGGGTACGTCCGAGACCTCGGGGTTCGATTGCATCGGCGGCGCATCGAGCGCGGGCTGAGTCAGGAGTACCTAGCGGCTGCGGCGGGCATCTCAGCCTTCACATACCGCAAGCTGGAGAAGGGCGCGTCCAATCCGGGAACGGACGCCAATCCCCGCCTGCGCACCCTGGTGGCCTTGGCCGAAGTTCTCGAGATTTCGCTTGCTGAGTTGCTGCCGGACAATCCAGGCGGCATCGCCGGGTTCTGACGCTTGTCGTTCCGCTGCTCACGAGCACTCGTGCGCGGGAGCTCCCGCGACGATGACGTTCAGCAGATCCAAAGTCAACAGCCCCGTCCCTCAAGTGAGGACGGGGCTGTTGATTGTTCAAGCGGTATGGCGATGCTAGGCCTGTGAGGGCTCCTCGTCGCGTTCGTGCCGGCTGCGCAGTCGCCGGACTGAGAACAGGATCAGCAAGTAGACCGCGATCACGGCAGCCAGGATGTAGGCGCCGTCACCGGCCTCGCTGCTGTCGAAGTAGTTGATCGCCAGGCAGGCAACCGCGGTGACGGCAAGGATGCCGATGTAGTCGTCGATGGTTCTCATGATGTTCTCTCCCCCTAGAAGCACTTCTCAAGGACGCCCTGGACGGATGCGATCTCCAGCAGGACGGTCTGGGCCTCCTTGCCGACGCCGCTGCGATTGAACACCTTTCGGAAGGCGTACTTCGCAGCCGACGAGCGGCTGTGCCCAGCCTTACGGTACGTCTTGTATGCCTTTCGCAGCGCCCCGTAGGCCTTCTTCGCACCGCCCACGGCTTTGATCGCCGCCTTCACCTTCGCCAGCTTGGAGACGAGGAAGATGTTGCTCAGGACTGCGAGCACGATGGCACTGACGCATCCAGCGGCGCCGACAGTGATCGCACCCTGCTTCGTTCGCGGATCGTAGTTGGCCTGCACCGCATCGGCGGTTTCGTTCGCCGTGGTCTCGGAAGTCCGTTCGAGCCCCTGCTCGGCGAGCCATGCGTCGATGTCGTCCTGCGTGGTGGTCTCGGCGTCGGGGATCTGCTCGATCAGTGCGAAGCCGTCCTCGACGCCGGCGCCGACGTCGATCTGGGGATCGGGGTCGGCGTACCAGCCGGTGACCTCGACCTTGATGTCGACGTTGGTGCCGGAGTGGTTAGCGATCTCGATGGTGCCATCCTGCGAGAGCGTCGTACTGATGGTCTCGCTGCTGGTGTAGGACGAGGTGCCGTAGGGGCTCTCGACGATTGAGTAGTCGTCGGTCAACTCGGGGTCGCGGACCTCGAGCACGCCGACGTCTTTCTTCGTGGTCCAGCGTCCGGTGACCTTCAAATGCGCCCCAAAGGCATCCGCGGGCACAGTGCCGACGCCGCCGATGGTCACTGTTCGCATGGACTTGCGAGTGAAGGTCGTCCAGCCCGAGCCACCGGGTGTGACCGGCACCGTTGTGGGGCTCGTGGTGGTCAGCGCGCCGTTAAGTGGGAGTCGTTCGTCGGACGGGTCGGTCGCGTCGACGGTGCGTGTGGTGCCCTCGTCAACGCGCTGCGTGGTGGTCGCGACGGAGGCGTCGGACGCACCGCGCAGGACGGGCGGGCGGGAGGACGGAGCCGCGAGCAAGCTCGCGAGCACCGCGGTAACGGTGACCGTCGTGACCGCCGTCAGGGGGGCGGAAGGGGGCATGGGGCCGCTCTTTCATGTTTGAGGCCGCGGGTAGGCGGCGCTTGGGGGATGCCGACCGGATAAGAAGGCAGGTCTTGCGAGTAACGGGGGTGTGCACCCGTCAGGCGGGCTCAGCGTCGCGACGAACGCGGGAAAGGTCAATCCACTAGGACACGAAAGCCCTCGTCGTCAGTCGTCCATCCCGTCAGGGCCCAGTTTCGGTCCGACTTCGATCATTCCGACCTGCGTGGTGGCTCGGTTGCGTGCGATACAGCCCCAGTTCCGTAGTCGCGTGATCAACCCGCCACCCGGCAGGCTGATCGCGCGGCTCGCAGCGCCGCTACCCCCGACGAGTGACGACCGCGTAGCCGATATTTCGAGGCAGCCCCGCGGGCAAGGTCGTCTCAGTCTCCCTGGGGAAATCTGGGTCGAGCGGTGCTTGGTTCTGGAGCGCCGAGGCCCACTCCGGCGGCGCACTGGACAACCAGCGCGGGAACGGTCCCCGAAGGACTCGTTCTTCTAGTTCCTCCGCCCTCATGTGTGTCGCGAGAGTGGCGGCGGCTCGCGAGATTCCCGGCCACTGCGAGGCCTCCACGTCCCACACAGGTGGCCGCCATTTAGGACAAAAGAGGCACTCCCACGGCATCGCGACCTCGTTCACGCGCACCGCGTGAGAGCTCCTGGCGGTGCGGCTCGTGACGCGGTCGCGGATGTCGCTCGCGGCAGCGAGCGTCACTCCCATTGCGCTCTGGCCGGATGTCCAGGGGGGTGAGACGGCGAAGGTGTTTTTCGACAACCAGGGGAGTCCACACCCCCCGAAAGTGACCAAGGAACCATCGGCACCGAACGGGTCGATGTCGCTATTGAACAGCGCGTAGACCGGCAGCGCACGGGCCTTCCGGGCCGCTTTGATCAGCTTCCGTGCTTGGACGCGTGCCGAGTCTTTCCCGAGTTCCTTGTACCTGGCAGGCGACTCAGCCGAGATCTGCTTTGCCTGGATCATCAGATTCATCCACCCTGCTGGCGCCTCGATAGCCCAGGCCCAGTCGTGGCCGCGACGAGACTCGTCGCCCTGGCTTGCCTTTGCAACAACTGAAGACGCCAGCTTGTCCCGGGTGATCTTGACCAGCAATGACTCCGTGATGGTCTCCTCCCGTGGACGAAACGGCGCGTCGCGCAGGAACATGCTTGTCCAGCGTGAGAGATCCAAGAATTGTTCGACGATCATCGCGCCATGATGTCGCTGTTCACCGGCCGAGGCTGACAAACGCTGGAGAGAACAGACGGAAACAGACGTTGCATCCGAACCGCTCGTCAGGCCCCGTCGCGCCTTCGAGGGGCGAAGTGAATCGGCACGAACTCGATCTGGCACTATGCAGGTATGGCTCGCAAAACAATTGAGAAGATCTACTCCGATATCAGCGGCGAAGAAGTTGAGGGCGGCAGCACCACTTACTTCGCTCTCGATGGCACCAGCTACGAGATTGATCTGACTGACGCAGAGCGCAAGGCTCTGGCCAAGGCGCTTGAGCCCTACACCGCGGTCGCACGCAAGGCGCGCGGTGGCTCAAAGGCGAAGCGCAGCACTGGCGCTAACTCTTCGTCGTCCGATGCCAAGGCTATCCGTGCCTGGGCAGCTGAGAACGACATCGATGTGCCTGCGCGCGGACGCATCCCTGCTACTGTCGCTGAGGCTTACCACGCTGCCAACTAGCGGGTCGAAGAATATGAGAAGGGCGCCTTGGTTCGAGTTCGCGGCAGCGAAGTCGAACCAAGGCGTTTCTCGCGGAATTATAGACGGCGAACGGATGGCGAGGCTTGCGCGACGCTTAGGTCGGCTCCAACGAAGTCTTATGGCCGGTTTATGTGAAGAGGAAAAGGATAAAGCGAATCCCGCGGCCGCTGTCGCTTGTCGTCGGTGGGAGAGGGACAACAGGGTTCCGCTTTCATTGAGCTTCGCTCGCGCCGAGCTCTTCTTGCAAAAGCTCAGCCACATCAATCTCGCCCCGGACCGGCGTGCGATGGTCACGTCCGGATGCAGATTCGACCCAATCGAGTGGGTCAAGACCGTACTTTTCTGAGAGGAAGCGAACGCGGTAGACGTCTTCAGCCCGCTGATAGACGTGCCGTGTCATGTTCGCGCTGAGCGCTGCGTTGATTCCGACACCGACAAACGGCACGACCTGTGCGAGCTTTCGCTGCGTCAGCTTGAGTCCGAGCATCTGATAAACCCGCGCGATCGTCCGTACGAGCACTTGCTCGTTGAGCTGTTTCCAGGTCGCTCGACGCATCATCTGCTGCGAGAGCCTGGAGAGTGCGGCTAGCGCGGTGTGCTTGGCTTCGAGCGAGCCGGCGACGCCGAGTGACAGCACGCCCATGGCAAAGAGCTCCTCCTCTGGCAGGCGTACGTCGTATCCGTACCTAACCGCCACAGCCCCAACACTGCGTCCCATCACCGCGAGAGAAGCGACAGTGTCGAGAGCGACTGCCGCGACGACGGTCCCCGATGCCACTCCGGCGCTCACCGTGGTCGAGACGACAGAACCGGTGACCGCGAGAGACGTTCCTGCTCCCTGCACTGCTGAGGTGGTGACGTAGGCACCCTTCCGGCGTCGGAACCGGTCCAGTTCCCGCACATCCAGCTGTTTCAGGTCCTCGAGTTGATCGAGCGACCGGTGCTTCTTCTGCAGGGCGCGAAAGGCGCGCTCTGCATCTGCTGTTCGCAAGGCTGGGTTGAAAGTGAGTTCCAGCGTGCCGTTCATGACGCCTGAGACGATGGACTGCAGTGTCTCAACTGGCAAGTACTCGCCGGCCGAGGCGCTCACCGCGCGCTTCGCGGAACCGACTCTCTTGCGTATCGACGCCGGACTTGCGGCCTTCGACGGCGACTCGTTGAGGCGCCGAAGGCTTTCCCGCCAGGCTAGTTGCTCGTAGTTGCTCATGGCAGCTAGGGACGCGCCGGTCATAGACTCTCCGCCATTCGGTGTCGCTGTTGATGCGGTGGCGCTCAAAGTGAGGATCCTGTCGATCTGGACTTCAACTAACGACTCCCGATCGAGGAGCACGATGAGTTTAAGTCATTGACTTCCAGGAGGCTGGGTCCCCAGAGAACTACACTTTGGAGATGCAGCTTCCGCATGACGCTAGAGAACGTCTGGCGGCGCCCCTCCACGCGGTCGTCGGCGAGCTACCGCCAATCAGTGTCAATCACTCACTTCCTGTCGGCGCCTCGACTTGGGACTATCATCGGCGGGCACTCACGCAGCAGCTCTCCGCCCTGGCATCTACGGAGTTGCCGTTGTTGGAGGACTTCGATGCGTCCCGGAGATGGGTACGGTCCACCCTCGCCGCTCGCGGCCGAGCAATCTCGCTTTTACTCGCTCTTGAACCATTCAAGCCCTTCGATGATGAGGTCGCAAAGTTTTCACTGCTCGCGATCGACTCCTATATTGTTGCCGCGGCGAAGAGCATCACTTCGTACCGAAGGGACCTGCCAACGCGAGAGCTCGCAGACGCAGTGACTAGGTGGGAGTCGCTCTCTGGCGACCGCGACGATTCCGATTTGTCCGCCAGCGCCTTCGGGATCAGTGATTCACCGGTCGACGAGGACGGCAAGTTTCATCCTGAGTGGGTAATGCACGCGTACGCCTACAGGGGAGGGGACTTGCTCCAACGTCTGCTTCCCCTTCTTGCATCTCTACGTGTACCGCATGTGACGGACCCTCTTGTTGGTGTGACGATTGTCGGTACTGTCCTCAACAGCAACGATCCGATACTCAGTTTCGTTGGTCTGCACAGTTGTCTAGCGCGAGACGCGGCCGCGGATCCCGACGTGCGGATTCATGTTCGGGGTCATCTCCGAAGCATCGAGCCGTCGCTGCGTCGCGCCGAGGCGACCTTTGAGCGCGAAGTCGCGCGAGCCTCAGATCAGTCTCTCGCCAGGGAGACAAGAGCGGCCGCGCTTCTTGCCGCGTACACGCCTTTGGTTGAAGGTCCGTTTCGCCAACTGAGTTGGGCGATTTTTGCGTTGGGCGCTGGAAAGTGGTCGAAGCCGCCGATGCTGTCGAAGCTCCGGGAACAACTTGTTGCTAGTGGAGGAGTTCTGGGCGCCGTCGCCGATGGAGTCGTGCTTGCCGAGCTCCGAAACGGCGATTCGCATCAAACTCTCTCATGGGACGGTTACGCGGAAGAATATGTTTGCGAAGAGTCGCGCGTAAGCCTCGCTGTGGTCGCGAAGGCTGTTCTGGTCGCGGACGCTTTTGTGAAAGGTATCAAGGCAGGACTCCACGCAACAGAGTCGATCGATGCACGTCCCTTCTTTGACGCAACTTTGCCCTTGCCGGGTGACGTCGGGAGGTTGCCCCCTTGGCAACGAGTGCACGGGTTCTTTGGCACGAATAGACTGAGGCTTGTAGAGTCCCACCTCAATCAGCGCCATGCTCGCGTCCGCTTGAGCAGATTGAAGATCCCCGACATCAATCCGTGCTTCCAGGCCTTGCTTGCGGCTCGTCGGCTACTACCAGACATCGAGTCATTCACCGTTGAGACGACCACAGCAGATTCGGTGAGTTTGGTCGTTTCTTCCGAAGCTCTCGATGCGGCCATGGTGCCGTGGGAGTTTGCGACGAAGCGACTTGATGAGATGCCGTTCTGTACGTTTCTGCCTCTCAACCTTGACGCGCGACTCAAGTTCGAGACGCAGCCGATTGCCGTGCGCTCGGTCGCTTGGATTGCCACGGACGACATCCTCGACGCGCTGGACGGGTCGCAGCCGAAGTGGGACGAGGCGGAGCGGGAGTTGATCTGTACTCGGCTGCGTTTGGTCATTCTCGCCATCGAGCAAACACTGGCCTACATCGGTGGAAACCACACTCGCCTGTCCAGTGTCCGCGCCTCGGCAAGTCAGCTGTTGAAATGGATCATCCAGGTCGAGCCCCGATCAGCGCACGTCGCCGATCTTCAACCGGTCGTAGCGAGGGTCAGACTGCAGTGGGAACGTTGGGGCCCTGTGAGGCGCCACCCGGCGATCATGAACGACGATCATCCGGACCAGGACCTCAGTCGGCCTGCACTGAGACAGGCGCCACCGTCGTTCGACTACGTGACGATCTGACGTCCCCACTCTCGTGGTCATCGGCAGTCTTCTGGTGCCCAGATCAGGCTCAAATCATGCTTTCCTGGATCGCCATTGCGATGGAGTCGGCTGGTTCATGACCCCAGAACCGCAACACAGTCCATCCGTAGTCTTCGAGCGCCCGGGTTTGTTCTCGGTCCCGTTCCGCGTTGCGGGCCAGCTTCGGATTCCAGTAGCCAACATTCTGACGTGGCTGTCGGCCGTGTTCTGGGCAGCAGTGCCAGAAGCATCCGTCGATGAACACGGCGACGCGACGTCGCGTGAACACGATGTCAGGCCGTACGCGTGCGGTTGGTGTCCTTATGAGTAGGTCCTTGCGGAAGCGAAGGCCATCGCGGTGGAGGCGAGCGCGGACCGCGACTTCGAGTTGGGTGTCGGAGCGCCGGATGGCCGCCATGTTGCGGGAGCGGCCTGACGTTGTGAGGTACGCGGTGTCCACTCTGAGGAGTTTAGAAGGGCCGTGGAAGCAAGGAGCTCAGCGCTTGCCCGGGATCCACCTGACCAGCCTAGACACGTGCACGGAGCGCGGCGCTCTCTACGGCACGGATGGTCGAATTACGTCGGTGTAATCTGGCATAGTGTGAGTGACCCGGCATGTGCAAGTGACTGGGGAGCTGCCGAACCGGAGGACCACACGTGAAGCTCACAAGCGTCGAGATCTGCGCAGGTGCCGGCGGCCAGTCGCTCGGGCTTGAGAAGGCCAAGTTCCATCACAGCGCCGTCGTGGAGCTTGATCCGGATGCGTGCGAGACGCTAGTCCTCAACCGTCCGAAGTGGAACGTCATCGAGACAGATGTTCACGACTTCGACGGTCGGCCGTACCGCGGAGCAGACCTGCTAGCGGGAGGCGTCCCGTGCCCGCCCTTCTCCATTGCGGGCAAGCAGCTTGGTGCGGATGATGAGCGGGATTTGTTCCCGCAGGCGCTCCGGTTGGTCGAGGAGATCGCACCTCGGGCAGTGATGCTGGAGAACGTGAGAGGCCTTGCGGGATCTCGCTTTGACGACTATCGCGAGCAGATCCTGGAGCGGCTGAAAGGTCTGGGCTACGTACCGCACTGGCAGCTCTTCAACTCCAGCGAGTTTGGTGTCGCGCAGCTGAGGCCGCGGTTCATCCTTGTGGCCCTCAAGCCCGACGTCGACGAGTACTTCGCCTGGCCGTCTGCCGTGACCTCCCCGCCCACCGTCGGTGAGGAACTGCGAGACCTGATGGCTGCTGATGGCTGGCCGGGTGCGGATGCTTGGGCAAGCCGTGCAAACGGCATCGCGCCGACGCTCGTTGGCGGATCCCGGAAGCACGGCGGGCCAGACTTGGGTCCGACCCGCGCACGCCAGGCCTGGCTCAAGCTGGGTGTTGACGGACGAAGCATTGCTAACTTCCCGCCCACCCCGGACGACCCAATCGACTACACGCCCCGACTGACGCTCGAGATGGCGGCTCGGATTCAAGGGTTCGATCCGGAGTGGAAGTTCTACGGAAAGAAGACGGCTGCCTACCGGCAGATCGGCAACGCCTTCCCTCCGCCGGTTGCCCAAGCCATCGGCCAGTCGATCGGGTCAGCCATTCGGAAGGCAATCAATGTGCGCGCCGCGGAACGGCGCAGCGCCCTGAAGGCAGTTGCTGTCTAACGGCGCTGTCGACGCCTCAGGGCTTCCGATTGGATCGCAGCCGGAATGTTCTCCGGCCACGGCGCCGACTTGGTGAGCCGGTAGTGGGACCATGTCCGACCACCAGTATCGAGCTTCCAGTTGCGCTGTTCATAGTCCCACCCAAGGAAGCGAAGGTCGCGCACTCGGCGCTGCCAGTCGTCCTGATAGTCCTTCGCGCAGGCAACGGCTTCGATGAGGTCCGCTCTCACCCACTCTGGCCGGAAAGCTGCCAGTAGCTCCCCAATTCGTTGCCGCGGATCGTCAAAACTGACGGCGCGCTGGATCTTATCGGCGACCCCATCCCACTTGGCGAAGTACTGCTGCCTCCCGATGCTGCATTCTTCGCAGAGCGGTTCGAGGTTATCCCGGTCGGGCTCGCCGCCCCAGTTGATGGGAACCTTCTGCACTGGGGAGAGGCGTACGCCATCTTCGCTCGGTGTTCGCCCACACTGAGCGCAACGTTGTGAAGCCAGCACCTCGGCACGGAGCCGCAAGCTGACCGTTCGCTTCGCGGACAGGCTCGCTGTCCGTGCCCAGCCTCGGAGCTCAAACCGCGTCGGGATGTCTGCTGTGCGCGCGATGTCAAAGGTCGCTTCCAGGGGCCGCAACACCTCCTCGATGTCATCGACGTCGTCACCGGCGACATTCTCGACAAAGAACCGGAGCTCGTCCTCAGTCGGCGGATTTGTGCGGCGGCGATACAGGAGGCCGTACACCGCTCGTTGACGGGCACCTGCGACCAGACTGAGCAGATTGTCGCTCAGCGGCTCCGGCAGCGCTGCATCTGACATGTGACGACGCTAGCCGGCAGCCATCCCCTTTATGCTGCTCACAACTCGGAGCGACGGAGGCATCGTGTCGGACGAACTATGGAGTCTTGCGCCTGCACGTGGCGTCGACCCGGATCTGGATCTAGTAACCGACGAGCTCTACCGCCTGGACCCCACGGGCGATCGTGTTGCAGAGGTCCTGCGAGACACTCTCGACCAGCTCTACGATGGTCAGCGCACGGGCCGGTGGAACTTCCAGCAGCTTCATAAGACTGAGAAAACGCACATGGGGACGCTGGTGGAGATCAATCTTCACCGCGAGTTTAATTTTCAGGACGGAGCAGCAACGGACTACCGGATCGCTGGGGTTGAGGTCGACTGTAAGTACTCGATGAACGCGGTTTGGACGCTTCCCCCTGAGGTCGTCGGACACATCGCCCTGCTTCTAACATCTGATGACCGCGACTCGACCTGGCGCGCGGGCGTCATTCGTGTGACGAGTGATCTACTCAATGTTGGGCGAAACCGTGACGCGAAAGCGACGCTTTCACGGCTCGGACGGAGCAAGATCAGATGGCTGTGGGCAACTCATCCGGGCCTGGCTCCGAACCTGTTCCTCCAACTTAGTCACGACGATCGGGAGGCGATCTTCGGCGCGAAGGCACGCCGCGGAAATCAGCATGGTCAAGCTCGCGTGAACGAGCTGTTCAGGCGGGTTCAACACCAAATTATCAGGCGTGCCGAACTTGCAACTGTGGCCCAGCAGGATGACTTCATGAAGCGGGCGCGCGGGAACGGTGGCGCTCGTACCGCGCTACGGCCGGAGGGGATTATCGTGCTGGGCCATCAAGACAACGACCCGGTCGTAGCGGCCGCGTTGGGCCTAGACGTTCCCAGAAAGGGGCAATTCGTCTCTGCGCGCGTGGTGCCTGCTCGAACCTTCCTGGGAAGTGCCGCCGAGATCGCAGGCCAGCGTTGGCAGCTCGCAGTTCCCGACGACCCGATCGTAGACGCACCAGATGTGAGTCGGGGCCGCTAGATGTCGGCCAGAGATTGCCCGGCGGCGTCTCCGACCTCGCTGACGTTGACTCGCGCAGCCCGATGGACCCAGTGCTTAGTCGGGTTGTTCGCAGAATCGAAAACTGCATTGAGTATCCGCTGGCGATCCATCAAGATCGAATTTTGGATATGTCGAGGGGCATACCACTTGTGTCCGGGACTACGGTAATCGAACGGAATGAACACGACGTTCTGGGGGTGAGATTTTAAGGTTAGGTTTTGGGTCCACGCGTTCGATCCTGAGGAGTGCTGTTTGGAGATCCAACCAGGCGTAGCCGCGACCTGCGCAAAAATGAGTGAGCGACCTGCCAATGTGTCGCCAGGATCGGCCCATGCGACCAAGTCGAGACCGCCGTCTCCTCGGTCGTTCTTCTCAAAGTCGCCGTCCGTGACTAGAGCCGTTTCTCCAAGATCGGCAGCGAGTGTCTCGATCTTAGTTTTGAGAGTCCCGGAGTATCTTGCGCCAGGTTCGGCTCGCGGCCCAAACCGCTCTACCGTGGCCGTCGCGGGCACCATAGACCATAGCGCGGCTTCAGCGAAAACTTCGAACCGATTGGCGAGATCGCTTTGCACGGTTTTTTGCTTCAGGTATCGAAATGTTGAGCACGAGAGTAGAAATAGATACGCGTCGCGGGTTTCGTCGCGATCTCGAAGCTCAATCGACTTCGATGCCTCGTCCACTGCGAACGGGTACTTTGCGCCGTAGCGATAAGCTCGGTCACGCAGATAGTCGAAAATGTCGGCTGAACGCTGACGGGCAGCGTCTCGGAACTTCGCCGCGTCTCCGACAAGCGGCGCTAGCTCTTCGACGTCGCCGCTCTCGGCGGGATCCTGGTCAACCGTACCTTCCTCCGCAATCGTGTCTAACGTCCGTTCGGTCGCCTCCGCGAACTCGGAGACGGAGATCGCGAACTCGGCGGAAGTGAATGCGATCAGTTCTGCCCAGTCCGCCCAGCGATGCAGCTGCGGTGCTCCGGGAGGAGCTCCAAGATTTGCGAACATGGCGGTTTAGCTCGGGTTTACGTGATTAGTGACTTGGTTCAGCAGCGCTTCAGCGTCGCTGTGCAGGTCCCAAGTTCTATTGACATCCAAATCGTTGAGGTAGGCGCGGGACAGGGCCTCTCCTGCCAGGCGAATGCTGGAACGAGCAGTTTCGATATACCCGCGGAAGTCGTCTGTTGTGCCGCTCAGTACTTGCGCCGCCTCCCGCACTGTGAGGCCAGCGCGCAGCGCAGTCACCCCTGCATCATGCGTGAGTACTGAGGCAAGCAGTCGAATGTTGCGGGATTCCCCAAGCGCAGTCGTACCACCTCGTCGTTCGTAGATTGTCTGTGTCATCAGCTTCAGGCTGTCCAGTTTCAACTGAGCGGCGGATAGGTCTTGGGCGGAACGTAGCCCCAGAAATTCGACGATCTCTTTGTAGGCCAAGACAGAGCTTAGGAGCGAGAACTCGATACTGTTCTCTTCGAGCCCCTTGATGGCGAAATAATTCTCGGATTCGATGTGCTGGTACAGGGTGAGTGCTGTCAGTAGGCGACCGACGTAATCGGATCGGCTGCCGATTGAACGCGCGACGCTGCGTAGCCGGTCGCTGGTTTCACCAGATTCTTGCTTGAACTGGTTCAGGAGGAAGCGTGCTTTGGCTAAGGGTTCCCATTCCTTGATGCCGGTGACGTGTCGGTAGCCGAGGTGCTTGAGAATCGACGGGCGGTCCGGGAAAACTAGGCATGGGATGTTCCGGATGGACTCGGCATCCACGCCGACAGCGGCGGTCTCGACCGCGCGTGTTTTTGTTGGTGCCAGGCCCGGATCGGCGAGCAACTTGCACGAAGCCAGCCGTCGATTTCCTTCAACGACCGTAAATGCAATCTTGCGTTTCGAGGATCTGCAAACGAGTAGCGGCTCGCCCGGGAAGAAGCCTTGCTTCGCGATGGAGCGCATCAGGTCGATCAATCCGGCATCATTGAGCATGAATCGAAGTACCGCAGCCGTATCGGATCCATTCACGGTCGTGGGAAATCGCGGGTTGTCGGCGTCGAATTCCAGCCGCTCGAGGTCAATCATCTCGAACGACGGGGACTGAGAAGTCATGTGGCCGACCCTTCGCGGTGGTGGCGCGGTAATCGTTTGCGGAGTCACGAGCGTACCGGTTGCGTCCTCCCGCGTCAGTCATCGACCAAGAATTTTGTGCTTCGTCAGACGGGCGGGAAGGATCTGGACACTCTGCTATCCATGCCGCACTATCAGGTGGCTGTCTCGGCGCGGTCACGGAGACGAGCGTTTCCTAGTCAGCACTGCGCCACTGATGGATCACTACTGGGGCTAAACCGCCAAGGCGCTGGTCTGGCTCATGGCAATCTCGCACCGGATGGGGCCAGGCGTTCGAGGGGGGTCGGTGGTGCCGCCCAGAGCCAGATTTCGCGAAGCTGGTCCGTGGCCTGATGGTCTCGTTGCGCGAACGCGAGAAGACTCAACGGCCACCTGATGACTCTGCTGCCTGAGTCTTGGTCGGATGTGGCCCGCGTGGTCGTGGTTGGTGCCCTGCCTTTCGGATGGCGCGCAGCACTGCTGTCTTGGAGATGCCGTGCCGTGTGGCGAGAGTGCGGGTGCTGTCGCCGGCGAGGTACTCAGCGACGATCTGCTCGAGGGCATCCTCACCGAGTCGGGTGCGCAGTTTGTGTGGGCGGTCTGTCGATGACGATGCGTGCGAGCGGCGCTGCTCTTTGGCTTGATCGGTGGCTCTAAGGAGGCGATCGATGGCATGCGAGTGTTTCGAAACCTTGGTGATGAGGTCCACCATTTTGGGAATCATTCTTGTTAACGACCTCTGAAGCAGAGGTCGTTTTTTGCTCTATCGGTACATAGCTCGCGGCGAATCGAGGGCCCGGGCTTGTTTCTCCACCTCTGTGCCTGGTTTCGAAGCCCTCTCCAGGTATGGCATCGGTACATGGTTTCGGCCTGTTCGCGACCTCTGTCGGATGTACCGATGATGTTGTACGCCGAACAACGTCAGCCACCGATACCTGCATGCAAGATCGCGAGACTGCGATCTTCGCTGGACTTAAGCTCCAGTAGCTCAGGTCGCGATTGAAAAATCTTCTTCAAAGCTTCGATGGAGATCTGTACGGCTTCTTGCGCGTACTGCTGCAGCTTCTTCTGATCGATTGCAGCCGTCCCATGCACTACCTTGCTCCGAAAACCGTAGATTCTCTTGTACTCCGCCTGCAGTCCGCGCCTTTTCTCTGGAGTGTCTCCGAGTAGCCAGGCGAGTGAGCTCGACACCCGCAGTGTGGTTTCTGTGGATGCTCCGAACAGGTTCTCCCAAACAATCACGGCGTCGACGAGAACGTCGTCTGGCGACCGACGCTCTGCGACTGCCATCAACATGCGACGGATCGCGACTGCAATCGATGGTGTTCTGAGTTCACCGATCTTGACTGTCCACTGGCGCCACTTTGCAGTCTCCTCTGCGGTCAGTTGAATGGGAGAGAGTCCGACCACGCTGTACCGCGGATCAGACCATCCTGATCCTTCGGTGGATTCGAAAGGATCCATCAAAACTTGCCAGGTTTGAGCGAGGATCGGACGCTTTTCGGGGAGCGCAAGTAGCAATCCGAGGCGCATATTCTGGACGTACTCTTCTATTAGTCGAAAGTTCGCAAGCAGGTCGTCAGGCCACTCGTCAAGGAAGTTCTCATCTCTCTGCTGGATGCGCAGCTCGTATGGAACTTCGAACTCGAGCACAAGGTCACCGCTGTAGTTAATGGTGATCAGGCGCCCATCGGGCGTACTAGTCTGGAGTTGCCCGTTCAAATTGGTCTCGCTGACAATTCGGGACTCACGTTCGTCAACCTTACGAAGACGGCCCCATCCGAAGTCGAGCTCCTCGACACTGTCGGGAAGCAGTACTCCCGCGAGCCCCACTAGTGCGGGAGTCGTGACGTGCTCGCCCCGCACGGCGGTCGTTATCGCGTGCAAGCCTGTGAGGGCAGCATCAACTACTTGGGCTACCGAAGGTTGGTCTGACTCCCGTCTCGCAAGTCGCCAGCCGTAGGAGATCAGTCGTTCCGCTAGGCCCCAGAGTTGATGACCCCCGCCGCGGCCCGTGCTTCGGATCAAGCTTCCAACTGGGCCACCGCTATCAGAAGTTTCCGAGTAGAGGAGCTGCAGATCGACGTGCTTCATGACGAGCTCTTGAAATTTCTCATTGAGAGGATTCCTGAAAAGACTCACCGTTACGCTGGTTCGAGGGATCGCTTCCTCGACGTCCTTGATGATGAGGCTTGGATAGGCATCGACAGTCATAGATGCGAGTACGTCTTCAACCTCTGAAGACTGACTCGGTGGTACGTAGACTTCGCCACCTGCCAGTTGGCGGACGTTGTTACCGAAAGAGACCTGCGCGTCACCTTCGCGCAGACCCATTTGCTCCGCCCAGTAGTTGAAGTGGGGCGGCCGCTGAGTGAACACGGCATCGATCTCCGCGAGTCGCGAGAGCAAATCCTCGCGTACGCCCTCAAGTGGAGTCCCATCTGCTAATCCGAAGCGAGCAATAATGGCCTGCTCATCTGTCGCCAAGATGTAGGCGAGCGCAGGTGCTCCAACGTGCTCAAACAGGAGACGATCTCTAGCGTGCTGCATCCTTCCATTCTCTCACTTCTCGATATTTAGTCCAAGGGTAGAGCCAAGCAGACCATCGTGTGTTCGGTCGGTGGTGATGGGGAGGGCTTGTCATTATTCAGTGGAGAATCAGCTACTCGGCGCATAGTGAGCGTTGCTGTGCCACGCCTCACCAACCAGTCATACCTTCAGCAACGCACTCACCTGCGGGAGTGCTGGATTGGGCGGCGTGCGCTGTATGGAAAGTTGACTGCGTCGCAGCAGTGGGATCTACATGCCTTCTTCAGGCCAACTGAAGACTTCACAGATGATGAAGCGATCGCTCACCGCGTGCACTTGAGCAAGGTTCGTCCATCTATGCCCCATCGTGCTGGCAAGGCCTATCGAGCGTTCGAAGAGGTTGAGCGTGCTGCTGTACCAGCGCGAGCTGGCACCAGATCACGCACGTCTGACAAGGTCATCCATGTCAGGTCGGTGGTGCGTCCAGAGCCAGATTTCGCGAAGCTGGTCCGTGGCCTGATGGTCTCGTTGCGCGAACGCGAGAAGACTCAACGGCCACCTGATGACTCTGCTGCCTGAGTCATGGTCGGATGTGGACCGCGTGGTCGTGGTTGGTGCCCTTCCTTTCGGATGGCGCGCAGCACTGCTGTCTTGGAGATGCCGTGCCGCGTGGCGAGGGTACGGGTGCTTTCGCCGGCGAGGTACTCGTCGACGATCCGTTTGAGCACTTCCTCACCGAGTCGGGTGCGCAGTTTGTGTGCGCGAGTGTCCGCTGATGATGAGTCAGGACGGCGCTGTTTCCCGGCTTGATCGGTGGCTCTACGGAGTCGATCGATGGCGTGGGAATGTTTCGAAACCTTGGTGATGAGGTCCACCGAGCCTCGAAGGCCCCGCACCGTCCTCGTGACGGTGCGGGGCCTTCGTCCGTCGTGCGGGGTCTTCGAGGCTCGGTGGATCGGGCACCGTGAATCGAGTGGGCCCCACCCTGTGCCGCGGAGCGGCCGTCGGAGGGATCCCGGCAGCTCCACCTGAAGGTGAGGCTTCTAACTCCCGGCCAGTTATTGGCCGGGGTTCCGTCGTCCTTGGGGGCGTGTACCGGACGACGGGCGAGGATCTCAGCGTCAGGGTCGTTAGTACTCTGGAGGACGCTTCTGGGCCTCCCGAAGGGGCGCGAGGGCTAGGGGTCCGCTCGTCGGTGACGGTAGCGGCAATTCAACGCTCGGGACTTTGTTCGCCTTGGCTGACGTACTCGACTTGCCACTCGCGGGCCTCACGCCCCGCTGAACTGTCAGGTTGTCCCTAACCAGGCAGGCCGGGAAAACCGAAGTGACCAACGGTCTAGGCCGGCGGATTCCCGCGATGAACCCATTCGAGCGGCGTGAGGCTCGCTAGGTCGCACGCCAAACCAGGCTGCTGTCGCCCAGCCAGGCGAGTATCGGAGAGAATGGATGGCGGGCCGATGATCATGTCATCACTGCGTTAGAAGGTCGGCCCGAGCCGGACCTTCCAGTTCGCCAGGTCGTCGGTCAGGAAACCGCCTGGAAGCACCTCGTTGTAGATCTCCAGCACGGCGTGCGCCGCGGCAGCGCACAAGACTGGCAAATCGGGCGGCGGGGTCGGGCTCGACTCGAAGAATACGAACGGCCCCTCATCCTCGACCTCGTAGTACGCCTTCCCCGATAGGTAGGTGGCGTGCGAGGTCCAGGTCTCGATGAGCCACGACCGATAGAGGACGCCGAGCGTGTACTTCTGGGCGCGGTGGCGGGTGTTCAGCAGGTTGTCCACACGCTTGGAGGACTCGTCTGTCTCGATGGCGAGCAAGTCGTCGATGAGTGCTACGACCTCGTCAGCGAGTTCCCAGTCGGTGGCTTCGGCCTCTTGGAACTTCGACGCTTCCTTCTGCCACGCTCTCCGGGGCTGCTGCACGGTGATGTGACATCTGAAGTCGCTTGACGAGGAGTCAGGCTGGAAGGATGTAGCTGTGCCAAAGCCCTATCCCCGGGAGTTCCGTGAGGACGTTGTCCGGGTTGCTCGGAACCGAGACAAAGACGTG
>SXGQ01464311.1_pt1 | contig 39830 bp, 55 predicted proteins | sample 3178371 | NCBI WGS metagenome assembly SXGQ01 (sample SAMN11356859, study PRJNA531348) | freshwater metagenome | isolation source: freshwater sample F1-20 | place: China: Fuxian Lake, Yuxi | collected 2017-12-25
AGCCCTTCATTCCATGGCATGTGCTGTTGGTTGTCGTGTTCGTTTTCGTCATCTCGTTCGTCGGTCATTGTTTGATCCTCATGCTGGTGTATTGGTCATTGACCCCTTGCCGAGCCATGCCCCGCCTGGCCTTGCCTTGCCATGCCCCGCCAGGCCGAGCCGCGCCACGCCCTGCCGCGCTGAAAACGCTACAAGATCTTGGCCTCAAAAGTTCCGTAGGGTCCGGGAGTCTTGCCGCCCGGCCGCCAGTCGCCCAGCCCCTTGTATTGGCCGGCGTAATCCAGAATGGATTGCAGCGTGCTGCGCTCGATCTGTTCATCCCAGACGGCGAAGCTGCCGCGCAGCTTCCAGCCTTCATGAAACATGGGGCGCACGCGCACATGCTTAGAGGTTCCGATCTTGGCCCGCTTGACCATCAGTTCAAAACCAAGATCGCGCACCATCTGTTTCTGGTCGGTGAACTTTTCGATGTCTTTGAGTTCTTCCAAGCTACTCCAAGGTAACAGTTGATCCCCGAGGATCAGCGGCCAGAACGGCTCGACGCTCATCATGCCGCTTTGCGTCTGCGCCTTGAAGGTCTTGCCCATGCGCCCGCCCGGCACGGGGACCATTGCGCCGCCCTCCATGATTGATCGCATGATATTTCCCTGTGGAATGGAGACATGCTTGCCGTCGTGATAGACGCAGCCCAGCCAGCGCCATGCCGGCGTGCGGTCATCGCCGGCCTTGCTCATCTTTTTGTTGGCCGGGTTATTCTTCCATTCCTCCATGAAGTCCGCCCAATCGATATTATCGTGGTGCATCAACAGTGGAGTCTTGCCGGTCAGTTCAACTTCGTATGTTTTCATCGCCCTACCTCGTTGTGAGTGTTCATGGAACCCTTGCCGAGCCTTGCCTTGCCGCGCCGCGCCTCGCCGCGCCTCGCCGCGCGGTAGATCGAACCATACAGAATCAAAATTGAGATTGCAAATAAATTTGCAATGCGCAAGAATGCGCACACCAACTCAAACAATAGGTGCTGCCATGACGTGTATCGATGGACGAATGTTTGTCAACGGTCGGGAGCTTAAAGAGGGTGAGCGCCTGCGCTGGCACGCCGATCATCGCAACGAGGATGATCTGGGTGACGACATGCTGATGCTGGACGACTACCTTCCACCTGCCGCCCGGGATTCCGACCCCGAGCGCCGTATCCGTGAGTACGCGCCGCATCCGTGCGCCCCGCGCGGTGAGGACAGTGCCCACGCCCTGCCGGTCAAACCCGCACCCGCCCGTCCGGAAACTCGATATACAGGCGTGCAGATGCTACTCATGTTTCTGGCTCTGGCGGTGATAATGTGGGCATTGATGAGCGTATACCTGTTCGGGTGGTTTTTATGAGCACTGAGCCAGTGACGGTGGCATTGGACTTTCAGGGGTGGCGCTGCCCAGGAGAGACCAAGGAAGATATTGTGCAGTGGGTGCGGGGGGCTATTGAGGATAGTCCGCCCACACTTGAGTTTGAAAATGCAAAGCTCCCTGATTCTGACGATCAGCCGATCAGGACACGGGTTCGCGTCACAATTGAGGTCTCTGACAGCTGGTTGACGCAATAAAGTTTGCACGGCAGAATGCCGGCATGCTACCGCCGAAGCCCGCGTGACGTGAGGCGAGCACCAAGAACCCGTCTGGGGGCGACCGGTCCCAGACGGGTTCTTGCTTTGGGGTGTGTTTACTTCCCAGCCGACCTACCGGATAATACCTGCCATTGCAGTCAATGCTTCGGCAGGGTACACGTAGGTCCGATATGCCAATCCGAGTGGTCAAAGCCAAGGCCGATGAAACCGCGAAGATCCTGATTCGGGGTGAGATCGGTGGTGATTGGTTCGGCGACGGCACGACTGCGGACACCGTAGAGCGCGACCTGAACGCCCTCGGCGACGTGTCGGATATCGATGTCCTGATCGATTCCCCGGGCGGCGCCATTTTCGACGGCGTGCGCATCTCCAACCTGCTGAAACAGCACAAGGCCACGGTCAACGTGGTCATCGACGGCTTGGCGGCCTCCGCGGCGTCCGTGATTGCCATGGCGGGTGACACCATCCGCATGCTGCCGGGCACCCAGATGATGGTTCACAACCCGTGGACGCTGGCCTTGGGCGACGCCGAAGCGTTCCGCCGCAGCGCCGACATGCTGGACAGCATTCGGGATGGCATGGTGGACCTGTACGCCAGCCGCACCGGCCGCGACCCCAAGGACATTGTAAAACTCATGAACGCAGAGACCTGGATGACGCCTGCCAAGGCGATCACCGAGGGTTTTGCGGACGAAGAGATGGAAGCAGCACCCGCCGAGCGGCCCGCCGCCTCCATGCCGGCTTGGAAGGCCATCATGGCCAAGTACAAGAACGTGCCCGATACACTCAAACTCAATTTTCGATTCGATGCAGCCGCCGATCAGCAGCGCGTGGCAGCGATGGCTACTCTCACACCGGAGATGAATGTTATGACCCCCCAAGAGATCGAAGCACAGAAGCAGGCTGCTGCGCAGGCTGCAACCACCGCTGCACAGGCCAAGATCCAAGCCGAGAATGCACAGCGCGTGGTTGGCATCAAGGCGGTTTTCGCCAAGTTCCCACAGTTTGAGAAACAGGGTCTTGAGCTGGCCTCCGACATGACTGTAACGGTCGAAGCGGCGGCGCAGAAGCTCATCAACCTGCTGGCCGAAGGCACCGAACCCTCCGCAGGGGCCACGCTCCGTGGCGACATCGTGGATGCCCGCGACAAGTTCATTGCGGGTGCCAGCCAAGCCATCCTGGCCCGTGCCGGCCTCGAAAAGCGCGAGGCGGACAACGAATACTTCGGCATGAGCCTGACCGATCTGGCTGCCCGCGCGCTGGCCTCAAAGGGCATCAGCGTCCGCGGCCTGACGAAGGACGCCATCGCCCGCAAGGTGTTGGCCTCTCACTCGACCAGCGATTTCCCGTACCTGCTGAGCAACACGGCCGGCAAGGTGCTGCGCCGCGAATTCGGCCTGCAGCCCGTGACGTGGAACCGCTGGTGCAAGATCGGCAGCGTGTCCGACTTCAAGCAGGCTAGCCGGCATACCCTCGGCTCGTTCAGCAGCCTGACCACCAAGGTGGAGCTTGGCGAGTACCAGCAGGGTACGCTGGCGGAAGAGCGTGAGACGATCCAGGCGATCACCAAGGGCCGCTACATCTCGCTGTCGCGCGAGATGCTGGTCAACGACGACCTGGGTGAATTCGTGGACATGGCCGGCAAGATGGGTCGCGCCGCAGCGCGCACCGTCGAGGCAGACGTGTACACCTCGCTGACCAGTAGTTCCGGTGCCGGCCCGACCATGAGTGACACGGGCGCACTGTTCAATTCCACCGCTGTTACCACAGCTGGCGGCCACGCCAATCTGACCTCTTCGGGCACCGCCATCAGTGTCGCCTCCATCGCCGTGGGCGAAGCGGCGATGATGGCGCAGCGCGACAAGGGTCTGAACGACTACGTGATGATGCTGCCCCGCTACCTGCTGTGCTCGCCTACCAAGAAGCAGACCGCATGGGATGTCATCAACAGCGTTACCGATGTATCGCAGTCCAACCCGGCCAAGCGCAACTACGTGCAGGCCCAGTTGAATCTTGAAGTGGTAGCATCGCCGTACCTGTCGGGCAATCCGTGGTATCTGGTGGCCGACCCGTCAGCTGCCGAGCTGTACGAAGTCGCTTTCCTGGATGGCCAGCAGGAGCCCTTCATCGATGATGAGGTGGAATTCATGACCGACGCCATGAACATGAAGGTTCGGCTGGACTATGGTATCGCCGCCATCGACTGGCGTGCGGGCTATCGCAACGCCGGCGCCTGATCGACGGAATGACTGAGCCGGACAGCCGGCTCAGTGCCTGAATACCTGTTTTTGACTGGAGTCTGATATGAGCACGAATCAAGTATCTGCCGCCGGCAAGGTGATGAACTACGTGACCAGCGGCGCTGTGACCGTGGGTTCCGTGGTGGACATGCTTCATTGCATTGGTGTGGCGCTGAAGGGGGCGACCGCCTCTGGCGAAACCATCCCGGTTGCCGTCGAGGGTGTATTCACTCTGCCGAAGGTCTCGGCGGCGGTGTTTGTACAGGGCGAAAAGCTGATCTGGGACGACTCGGCGGGCGCCTTTGATGACTCGGCGGCCACCCCGGCCTCCGGCGACATTACCGGTGCGGTCATCGCCATGGTAGCGGGCGCCAACGCAGAAACCACCTGTGTGGTCAAGCTGACGCCTGGCAACGCGACCCGCACGTAAGTGAGCTGACATGCCCTTCATGAATGCAGCGGTGTTGCTGCATCTCATCCGGAAGCATCCGCGTTGCCGCAAGGCTCGGATCGAAGACAAGGAAGTCTGGGGCATCTGGGATGACGAAGCAGTCATCGACGAATTGGGGATCGGTATTCAAACTACCGATCCCCAATTTCGTTGTCGAACCATTGATGTGAAAAATTCTGGTATGGATACCGAGGTCGAGATCGACAGCCAGACGTGGCGCATCAAGACCAATATGCCGGACGGCCAAGAGATGTGGTCAGTCCTAAGGCTGAGAGAGTAATGGCGCATTGAGCACCTTCCCAACTCTGATACAATCCCTGCCTAGACATTTACTACATTGTCAGGTGTTAAGGCTGTGCCCCATCGTGCGCTCCAGATCGTTCAGCAGCTGAAAACGCTGCACCAGGCCAGCGCCAACTTTGCGCTGGTGTCGATCTTCCGGGACCGCGAAGAGATGCTGGACCAAGCCGCGGAACACCTGCCTGCCATTAATATCACCATGGGACCGGATGTGCCCCGAGAAGAGGAAGGCCAGAGCAATATGGCTTTCTACGATTCGGAGCTGGAAGTGGTCGTGACCTTGTTTGCGGGCGCCGCCGACAGCGACACGCTGGTCGATGAACTGATGGAGCTGCGCCGCACGTCCGCCATCATCCTGTGGAATGGCGGCGATCCCTCACTGGGGCTCGCCTTTGTCAGCTTGCCTGTCTACGGGGGCGCTGCGGCGCCGGATCTGTCTGACCGCGGCAAGCGTTTGGTTGGGAGGCTCGACACGCGATGGACCATCAAGTACCGAATGAACCAGTCCGACCCCGCGTAGGGCTGCGCTCCGGGGACACCGTAGAGCTGCCCGAGGGCGCTACCCCCGAACAGATCGATGCTGCCGGCCGGGTGCCGGTGGCCGCTGAAAATCCCCCGGCGACCGACTTTGGTCAGTTGCTGGGCACTACCGACTTGTCTGATGCCGCCGAGGGTTAAATCATGGGTCACGGTCCGATCAGCCAGGAAGTGTTGCTGGCTAAAACTGAAACCACATACAACACCGATCCGACGCCAACAGTCGGCACCAACGCCATTCTGATCCGCCGCGTCGACGCGCGACTGGATCGCCTGCGAATGATTGATCGCGGTGCCGTGCGTGCCAGCTTGGGCACCCTGCAGCAGATCTACGCAGGCGCACTGCGTGCCATCAGCTTTGAGGCAGAGGTCAAGGGTAGCGGCGCGGCCGGCACCGTTCCCGAGCTGGACCCGTTGCTCAAGGCGTGCGGCATGGGAGCCACCATCGTGGCTTCCACCTCCGTGACCTATGCCCCGGCCTCCACCTCGATCAGCTCCTGCACCCTCTGGTGGTACGAGTCCGTGGGTGGTGCCAATGTGCTGCACAAGATGACCGGCTGCCGCGGCACCTGCGCGCTCACTTTCAAGGCTGGCGACATCGTAGTTGCTCGCTTCGATATGGTGGGCAAGCCAACCACCGTGACCGACGTGTCCACTCCGTCGCCGACGTATTCCAGCGTGGTGCCCATCGGTATCCGCAACCTGTCTACCACCCTGAATGCGGTGGCCAATCTGGTAATCCAGAACTTCAGCCTGTCGCTGAACAACAGCATCGACGTGCCTGACAGCGTGATCGACACCAATGGCTTCGGCAACATTGTCATCACCAAGCGCGATGTCCAGCTGATGCTGCAGAAGCATGCAGAGCCGGTGGCCACCATTGACTCGTTCGCGCACCTGACGGCCGGCACCGCCATTGCGTTCGCCAGTGGCACCCTGGGCTCGACCGCCGGCAACCGGCTGGCGCTGAACTGCGGCCAGATGCACGTCCGCGACATCGCCCCGGGCGAGGACGCCAACATGCGCGTGCGCACCCTCACTTGCGGTGCCCATGAGACTTCCACCGCGGACACTGAGTTCACCTTGGTGTTCACCTGATCGACAATCCTTACCAGCAGAGGCATTCATGCGAACCATCGAGTATGTGCCGGAGATTCAGCCGCACGACGCCACCGAGAAACTGAAGTTCATTCTGCGCCCGCTCACTCAGGAAGAGTTCGGTGAGCTGGCGTTCAGCATGCGGAATGATGCAGAGGGCAATTCTGTTCCGACGTACAAGGCCACCACCGAGGTGTTCAAGCGCAACGTGACCGGCTGGGAGAACTATCCGGGCGGCCTCCAATGCACCCTCAAGAGCCGCATTGGCCTGCTGTCTGGAGCACCGAGCCACATGCTGACGTTCTGGATGGGTGCCATCGCCGGCACGCTGTATCTCGATGCACTCATGACGGAGGCCGAACGAAAAAACTGATTCTGGCCGTCTATCTCGCCTACACGCCCGATTGGGCGCCGTGCGCGACCTGTAACTGCATAGATGGTCAGCAACCGTTCGAGAAGTGGGTCACTGAAGGTGAGGCGCTGTTCAAGACCCCGGAGGGGGGGTGGACTGACCGGTCCCGACAGTGCCCGCGCCGGCAATTGCAGCCCGGCACCGAGCAGTGCATGGAGCAGTATTTCTTCTATCGGGATGGCCACCTGCTGCGATCAGGGGGGCTGTCCAGGCAAGAGGCCCGGTATCTGACGGCCATGCGGCTGATTGGTGGAACCTTAAATAAGCTGGAATCTGCCCATGACTGACATTCGATATACAGCGGGCCTTCTGGACCAGACTGCCCCCGGCTTCACCAGCGTTACGCGCCGCGCGCAAGAGTCCGGCAACGCCATCAATCGCGCCTTCACCTTCCTGCGCACTGGTGCGCTGTATTACGGCCTGCTGCAATTGCGCGACGGGTTCCGGGTCGCCATCGAGACTGGCCTTGAAGTCAGCAAGATCGAGGCCCGCTTCCGGGCAGCAACCGGATCAGTAGATGAAGCCAATGCGGCGATGGGCCGCATGCGCGAGATGTCGGTCGGCTTGGGTCAGCGATTCCTGACCAGCGCCGGCTCGATGGGCATGTTCTTGGCTTCCGTCCGTGGCACCAAACTGGAGGGAGAGAAGGCCGAGAATATCCTGCGTGGCGTCAACACTGCGGCCACTGCGCTGGGGATCAGCACGGACGATGTAAGTGGCATCCTGCGCGCCTTCACACAGATGGTCAGCAAGGGCACGGTGGCCTCTGAAGAATTGAAGGGGCAGGTGGGTGAGCGCCTCCCGGGCGCATTCCGCATCGCAGCAGAATCAATGGGGCTGACCACAACCGAGCTGGCGAAGATGCTGGAGCAGGGGAAGGTGGCAGCGGATGATTTTTTGCCAAAGTTCTCGGCGGCGCTGGAGTCCATCTATTCGGATGAGGCCAAGGCGCGTCTGACATCACTCCAGGCTGATCTGAATGCCATCGGTAACTGGTGGGATGGCATGAAAATGAAGGTCTCAAGGGGGCTGATTGAGCCGGGAATTTCAGAATTCCGTAATCTGGTTGCGCCGAGTGTTCAGGGTCTTGAGCAGGAAATGGCTGCCCGGCGTTTCAGTATGGGTATTGGTGATAACACCACGAAGCTGGATACAGCGATCCTGCACATACTGTCGCCCATCCAGAGTGCTGCACAGGGGTGGGCTCAGATTCAGTTGGAAAGACTCAAGGCAGCAGAGAATGCCGAGCGGCCCAAGAATAAGGGATTCACTGCTGGATTGGCTGATATGGAGGCGCTGAACTCATGGTCGGGCCGTTCCGATCTCTGGGATGAAGAAACTATCAATCACCAGCGAAAGGTGTTTCAGGAGGTCGCCGAGATCAACCAGCGCCGCGCACAGGAGACCAAGCGTGCCGCCGAAGAAATGGACCGTCTGAATGAATCCACCATGACCGCCTCCGAAAAACAGTTGGCCTCGTTCCGCGAGACCGAAGCGGCGCTGAATAAACTGGTGGCGTCTGGCCGCATCAGCGCCGAGGTGGGTGGTGAGATGGGCCAGCGATGGGCCTATGCGTTTTCTCAGATGACTCGTGAGGCTGAGACATTTGACGACCTCATGGAACAGCAGCTTGACGTGAGCAAGGAGTGGCGCGACCAGATGATGCAAGTTGCGGATGAAAGCCTTCAGGGGTTTCAGGTAGTGCGCGACCAGAACATCGAGGCCATGCGCGAGCAAAGCGAGTTTGCCCGTGAGGCGTCCCGTGAGATTTTCTCTGCATTCAATACGATGTTCATGAACATCGGCACGGGTGCATCATCGTTCAAGGACGATCTCATCAACGCCTTCCGTTCGGTGCTGGCCGCGGGCGCCACCCGGCAGCTGTTCTCATTCCTGGGGCAGTTGGGCTCTGATCTGTCCGTGGCCGGCTCGAACAATAGCGCCAATGGTGGCTGGTCGTGGGTCAAGAGCGCACTTGGTGCTGCGCTGAGCATTTTCGGCAGCGAGAAGGGTAACGCCTTTGGAGTGGGCGGGCCGATCACGGCTTTTGCCAATGGCGGCGTGGTTACTTCACCGACAATGTTCACTTACGGCGGCGGCCGTCTCGGCGTGATGGCTGAGCGTGAGCCTGAAGTGGTGATGCCATTGGCGCGCACCCGTAACGGCAGGATGGGTGTGGAAGCCATCGGCGCAGGCGGTAAAACCGTCCTGAACTACCACGCCGGAAACACCTACATCAACGGCTCCAATCTCAGCCAGCAGCAGTTGGCGTCGGCCATGAAGCAGGCTCATGACGCATCGGTTGCGACCATGATGCGCATGCGCGATGAGGGCAGGTATCCATGACCGACATTTTCTTTCCCCCTTGGCTGCGCGTCTCCAGCGTCCAGGTGACACCGCTCGATAATACGGCGGCCGGCACCTCGATCTTTTCCGGCGCCACCGTCACCACCGAGCGCGCCGGGGATCGTCTGCGGTTTGCCTTGTCAACCCGGAACTCGACCAATGCAGCCAACGTGGCCGAGCGTGCACTGCTGGCGGGTATTCGTGCGACATTGCGTGGCCGCGCCAATCGGCTATGGATGACGCCGCCAGGGTATATCAAGCGCGGCACGTTCCCGGCAGATGAACTGCTCACCAACAATGATTTTTCTAATGAAACTTCAGGGTGGACATCTGGTAGCGAGTTTACTGGCAGTGTGGCGGACAGGACCGCGCGTTTACTGAGGAACGCCAGCACCTCAACGAATACGCTTCTGGCACAATCCGGTGCATCTTTCTCTCAGTATGCTCCATACACCGCAAGGTTTTTTGTCTCTGGATTGAGATATGGGAACTCTCTATACGCAGATGAAAGAAACTCGGGTGGCTCGCAGGTTTCTTCTGGTTCTTCCGTGGCGGCAGCGTCTATGCCTGCGTTCGTTAACTACTCTTTTGTAGCGATGAATGCCTCCGGCGCAGCCGGTCTCAGAGAATCAACCTGGGCAGCCGGGTTGGTATCTCCTGGTGATTATGTCGATGTCAGGTGGACATCCTTGGCGCGCTGCGCGCTGGTGGACAACATGCCTAATTATCTTCTCTATTCCGACCAGATCAATAATGCTGCATGGACCAAGCTCAGTGCCACCGTGACGACGGACACTGCTACTGCTCCTGACGGAACGGTATCTGGCGAATCGATTTACGAGACCACAGCAACAGATGTTCACGGCATTTACCAATCCATCACGAGAACCAATTCGGCCGCTGATTTCTGCGGCAGCATGGTGCTGAAACAGGGCAATCGTTCCATTATCTACATCTCGGTTCGAGACGATGTTTCGGGTACGAATGGCGGCTCTGCCAAGATTAACCTTGCAGATGGGTCTGTGCATACAGCCGCTGCCAACATCGGCAGTAGCACCGGCTCCAGAGTATTCGTGACCAACAATGGCAATGGCTGGTGGAAAGTTGATTTTATCACCCGTTTGCCGGCTTCCGGCACCACTGCGGTTCTGGCGGTATTTATCTGCGATGGTTCTGGCAATGTTACGTACACCGGAAACACTGCAAATTACATTGCAGCATGGCGTGGCGCACTTGCGCCATCAGGAGTGCCGTTTATCCCCGCTCAGACCACTTCTGCCGCCAGCAATGGCACGGGTGTGTATGGAACCAGAATCCCGCTGAAGGGGTTGCCCGTCAGCACGGCGGGCCTGCTGCTATTTGGTGACTATTTGCAGATTGGCAGCCAGCTTGCCATGGTAGCTGGTACCGTGAGTTCCGATGCAGCCGGGTGTGCGGACATGAACGTAATGTGGCCATTCCGCACAACCCCAGCGAATGGGTCCGCCGTCATCATCAATTCGCCCATGGGCAAGTTTGTGATGGCCGACACCTCATCCGGCTGGGGGGAGTCCGCTGGCGGCATCGGCGATCATGAGTTTGTAGTGGAAGAGGACATCGCAGGATGAGCTTCGAGGCAATCATCTACTTCGACGGCGCCACTTCGCGCTGGCTGAAATCCCCGGCGTCGAACGAGACGCTGGCGCGTCGAACCTTCCGTCTGCGGTTCTTCGCTGAGGCGTGGGCCATGAGCAAGGTGCGCGGCCTGACGAATGTGAAGTATGAGGTCCGGCAGGTATGACGCGATTTTCCTCCGCGTTGAATGCCGAGGCTACCGAGCAGCGCCACGTCCGTTACGTGATCTTCGGCGACTTCTATTTCATCAGCGGCCACCTGCGGGCCAGTACATGGGATCGCAACATCACCTGGAATGGCTATACATGGTTGGGCGCCAGCCGCTTGGTGGGGATCGAGGCCATCAAGGAATCCGGGGATCTGCGCCCCACCCCGCTGAGGTTCACGCTGAGCGGCATTGATCCGACCCTCCTGTCATCCGCATTGACCGAGGCGTACCAGAACCGTGAGGCCACGCTCTGGCTTGGATTCATGACCGAGCAGATGGAGTTGATCGACGACCCACAGATCATCTGGGAGGGTCGGATGGATCAGATGCTGGTGCATGCTGACACCAACGAGGCCAGCATCTCCCTGATCTGCCAGAACAGGTTGTCGCTGTGGAACAAGGCGTGCGGATGGATGCTCACCCACGAGTACCAGCGCCTCATCAACGTCAACGACAACTTCTTCAGCCTGATGACCACGCTCCAGAACAAGGTGGTGAAGTGGGGAGAAAAAACCGTATGAGAGTGCAGGATTGGCCACAGCGGCTGGACGCCTACATCGCCGAGTGTGGAAAAAAGACATTCACATGGGGCGAATGGGACTGCTGCATGTTCGCCGCCGATGTTGTCCGTGAAATGACCGGCGTGGATTATGCAGGCGTTCTGCGCGGCGCCTACACCGACCGTGAGGGGGCCAATGCCGTAGTGTCGGATCACGGGTCACTCCAAGCATTCATCACATCCTTGCTGGGCGAGCCCGTGCATCCATCAGTGGCATTGCGCGGAGATGTGGTGCTGGCGATGATTAAGATCGGCGATGGCACTGAGGTCGGGGAATGCTTGGGCATCTGCCTGGGTGCGCACTGCGCCTTCCCTAAGGCCCGCGGCCTCAAGTTTGAGCGCACACTGACCGTGCGCTGTGCATGGAGGATTGAGTAATGCCACAGGCGTTTGCAGGCTGGGTCGCAAATTTCTTTATCGGCACCACCATCGCCGCCTCTACTGCTTACGCAGTTGCCTATGTGGTCGCGTCCGTTGTTATTACGGCTGGGCTGAATTCGCTGACATCCCGCAAGCGACCCACCGGGACCACTGCATCGCCGATTCCTGAAGGAGCAAGGGACGTTACTGCGCGCGGCACCACACAATACCGGCAGATTATCTATGGTGAAGTCCGTACAGGCGGCACCTTGGCGTGGCTGGGTTGTTCAGGAACCAATAATCAATACCTGTGGTTTGCTGTGGTGGTAGCCGCGCATGAGTGCGACGCGATCACCGATGTGTGGTTGGATAACCAGATTGTCCGCAATGGAGAGGCTTCACCCTTCAGCGGCAAGCTGACCATCTGGAAATATCTCGGTGGAAACTCGCAGCTTGTGGATCCGAACCTCGACTCGGCATTCACTGAGTGGACCAATTCATTCATCGGCACCGGGATCGCATATGTGGTCTATCGATTGGAACGCGACCCGAACGTCTGGTACAACGGGGCGCCCTCCGAGTTCTTCCAGCTGGTGCGTGGTCGTAAGCTCTATGACCCCAGGCTGGATTCCACCAATGGTGGTAGTGGCACGCAGCGGCACACCGACGCCTCGACATGGACGTGGAGCAACAATGCCATTCTGGCAATGCGCGACTACGTGTCGGGCGGCTCGATTGTGTACTACTCGACTCCACGCAAGGAATACGGCGCGAACGAACTGGATTCGCGTATCGATGATGCCTACACCATCGCAGCGGCCAACGAGGCGGATGAGCATGTTCGCATCCCGATCCCGTTTGCCAGCTTCACCAACACCGCTAACTTCACCCACAGCGCCGGCGACTTCTACAAAACAGGCGGCGGCTCAGGATGGGGGGAGGGGTCTTACAGCACCGATGGAGTGACCTCGGGCTGGATCATGGCTGCGTACTATGGTGGTTCGGGTCGGCAGATCATCGGGTTTCATACGAGCGCCGCCTTGGCCGGCAGCGGCGGCGTCGGCCTGCAGTGCGCCTATGGGTGGTATTTGTATGGCGACAACACGCAGATCCAGATTGTCGAGGCGGGCACGGCGGTGACCACCATCAGCCGCGCCCCGGTGGTGGGCGACATCGTATCCCTGTACTACGACGGCCACTCGATCTACTACTACCTGAACGACGTGCTGCAGCGGCGCACTGCGGTCAGCACGGAAGGGCAGACCCTGTACCTGAACGTGTCATCCTATGCGGTGAACCAAGGCTTCAAGGCGGGCATCCAGCGGCGCTATACCTGCGACATCCAGCTGTCCTGTGGCGATACACACTCGGTGAACCTGTCCAAGCTGCGCAGCGCAACAGCCGGCAACTTGGCCCACGTCTCGGGCAAGTACCGGCTGTTTGCCGGCGCCTATGACACGCCGACAGTGGACATCAACGAGGATGACATCTTCGGACCGGTTGAGGTAGTCACGGCACCGCCCCTGTCGGAGATCTATAACCGGGTCAGTGGCACGTTCTACGACCGGGATCGGAACTGGTCGGAGATCACCTTCCCGGCGCGCACGAATTCAACCTATGAATCCGAGGATGGAGAGGCCCGCGAGCGGCAAATCGAACTGCCCGGAACCCTGACCAGCTGGCGCGCACAGCGGATCGGCGAACTCATCCTCAAGCAATCCAGGCTGAAAACCACCATTCGGCTGACTAAACTCGGCCCCAAGGCCATGCAGATCGGCGAATGGAGCACCTTCAACCTCTACATTCCCGAGTATGGCTGGGAGCCCATTGTCTGCCGGTGCCTGGAGTGGGAGTTCGATACCGCGACGGGCTTCATTGCCATCCTGGCGCGCCTCGAAACATCGGCCACCTACACCGACCCGACGGTCGCGCAATACCTGACCGCCCAGACCGCAGGCTATGCGCCTGTACAAGTGGATGGCATTTCCGAGCCGACCGGCTTCACCTATCAGGGTGCGCCCAATGGTATTGAGTTCAAGTGGAACAATCCCACGTTCACCAATTTTGTGATTGAGTTGTGGGAGGGTTCATCGGGGTCGAACTTCTCCAGCGCCACGAAGATCTGGGAGGGTAAGGCCAACGGTAAATTCATCACCAAGGCGGATTCAACGTTGCGCAGTTACTGGATTCGCGCCCGCACCGCCGATCTGCAGTATGCCGGCCCGGTGCCCGGCGCCAGCAGCGGCCTGTCGGCTGTGGCATCTGTGGTCAGCGCTTCGCTGTCTGCCACGGTCTCTCCGAGCAGCTTCGGCATCACCACCGCAAACACCTCGTACACCACCACATCGGCGGCCGTGACGGCGGCCGGGGGTGCAACGCCCTACACCTATGCGTGGAGTTGGCACAGTGGCGGCACCAATCTCACGATCACCAGCACAACGGCATCCTCGACCACCTTCAGCACCAGCACCAGCCTGAGTGTGGGCGAAACCCGCACCGGCGTGGCTAAGTGCATCGTGACCGACAACCTGGGTGCGACGTATACCGTGTACGTCAACATCTCAATCACCCGTCCGGCGATGTCCGCGGTGATGTCGCCGTCATCGATCACGGTATCAGACACCACGGCATCGATCACGACCGGATCGGCAACAGCGGTTCCATCAAATGGTGCAACTCCCTATACCTACGCATGGAGCTGGCAGTCTGGCGGGACAGGCATCACCATCAACAGCACCACCAGTCAGGCCACGACGTTTACTGCTGCAACTCTGGGCTCGCCTGAGACCCGCACCGGCACTGCGCAATGTGTGGTGAGCGACAACGCCGGGCAGTCTGTGACGATTACAGTGAGCGTATCTATTTCTCGAATTGCGGACACGGATACATTCAGCATGTATGCCGGGCAAATAGAAGTTTTCTACACAGTTGACGAATACTCATTCCATGACTATTACCAGAGAGGGTTTGCCGACGGCAGCTATGGAGGGTCGTCATTCGGCTCATTCACACCTGGGCAGGTGAGTGACGGTTATCCAATTCGGTGGCTGTTTGAGCGCGATACGCCGGTCTCTGGTGGATCAGCATTGTTGTGGTTGCGAATTGATAACTTTACCGGCGATCCCGGACAGAATTACTTTTCCAAGATGGCCATTGATGGTGTTGATTACACTTCCGCGTCGGCGACCTATAGTTACAGCAGTGGTGTCGCAGATTGGGTGTGGTACGTGAATCACGGAATCTTGGAAGGCGAAACTTATGGGGTTGTGATAACTTACTGACCAATGAAAAAATTATTGTTCATTTTTCTTTTCAGTACTCTCTCGGCGTGCGTTGCGCCCGTCAAGAATGTATTTGATAAATGCCACTCCGGGGTCGTACAGGTTCGTGTCGAACTGAGGTCACCAGCAGAAGTAGCGAAGTCGTGGGGCAGCTTGACGGGAAAAACAGATGACAGATTCCCAACGCTACCCGTTGCTGGCGGCTATGTTGGAAAAGACAAGAATGGGATGGTTGTAATGGTCTTGCCTAAGTTGACCGACGACGAGCAACTCAAGAGTTCCATTGGAATATGGGGTCATGAGCTTGCCCATGTTGTCTGCGGAGATTGGCACCCATGAGCTATCAGAATCTGTCTGTACTGCGCAGCAGCCCCACCCTGCTGTCTAGATTCATTATCGCTGTGGAGACCACCGCCACCGATGTTTTCACCGAGCCTGTCAACACTCCCAACCACGCCGAGCGGTTGGCGTGGGCCAAACGGGTAATTTTCGACACCGACAAGGCGCCGCAGTACGCTGATCGCTTTCGCCGGGTGGCCGTGGTCAGCAACCTGACCCTGCAGACGGAGGGGGAGGCCATCTCCGATGCGGCAATCCAGCAGCTTGTGGATACCATGGCGCAGCGCATGGCAATGGCGGGCCTTTAGGCTTCCCGGGCGGTGCGGGCATGATAAGATTGCTGTATAGGCAGCAATCATACGGAGCCAACCGCCATGGGATTGATCCAAGATCTGACGGATGGTTTCATTCCTGACGATGACCCGGAGCATCCGACCGAAGATCACCGCATCAGGGTCTCCCGGTGGCGGCGGCGGGTTGCTATGGTGGCCTGCAGCAATTGGCTGTTCACGTTCCCTATCCTGGTGCCGGTGCTGGTGACGTTGCTGTTCGTGGGGGTGCCCATGATCGGCAAGGTGGCCTGGTCCAACGAGGTGGGCCAACTGATGGACGCCAAAATCAGCAAGAACAACGAGCCGATCTTCCAGCAGCTGTCAGAACTGAAAAAGGTCCAGCGCAGCCAAGGCGAGATCCTGCTGGAGCTGGCTACCCGTTCCATCCGTGCCGACATCTGCCGGTATGTGGCCCGCCGTGCCACGGAAACCGACCAGGGTGAGCGCACCCGGCTCTATGACCAGATCACCGAGCTGCGCACCAAATACAAGCAATACTCCGGCGAAGAGTTCAACCCGACCGACTGTTGACCATGACCCCAGAAGCCCTGCAGCGCATCATGCCTCATGCCGGCCCCCGGGCCGTGCTGTATGCGCCCCACCTGACTTTGGCCATGGCAGAGTTCGGGATTGTGTCTCCTGAGCAGCGTTCGGCCTTCCTGGCGCAGCTGGCGCACGAGTCCGGTGAGCTGCGATACACCAAGGAGATCGCCTCCGGTGCCGACTACGACACCGGCCAGAAGGCCGTGGATCTGGGCAACACCCCCGAGCCGGACGGTGACGGGCAGAAGTACAAGGGACGCGGGCTGATACAGCTGACTGGCCGGCGCAATTACCGGGAGTGTGGGGTGGCCTTGGGTCTGGACTTGCTTGCGCACCCGGAGCTGCTGGAGCAGCCCGCCGCCGCCTGCCGGTCTGCCGCGTGGTTCTGGCGCAGCCGCAGCCTGAATGCGCTGGCCGACATCAATGCTTTCGGCTCGATCACGAAGAAAATAAACGGCGGGTATAATGGCCTCGATGACCGCCTGCGGTACTGGCTGCGCGCCAGGATGGAGTTTGGACTATGATCGCCGAGATTTCACAACTTTCCAACGCAGTTCCGCTGTGGGCAAACCTGATTCTGGTGGCCGTTGGCATGGGCTGGCACGCGGCCGGTAAGCTGGCTGAACTGGAGCGGCTGGGCCGCCCAACTGATGCTAGCGAATACCTAATGAACCACAAGTGGACCGCAGTGTCGGTGGTGATGGGCGCCTACCTGCTGTTCATCATCCAGTGGTATACCGGTGAGGGCGGTCCCATTGCGGCCGTGCTGACTGGTATCAGCTGCAATTCGGCGGGTGACAAGCTGCGGGCGCGAGCGGAAGCCGGAAAATGATCTCCCGCCTCTACCTCTACGCCGCGGCCGGTATCGCCCTTGCCCTGATCGGCTGGCGCGTCATGGTATGGCGGGAGGGGTATCAGGAGCGGGATGCTGCTGTAGCCGCCGCAGAGGTCGCACAGGACGCGCTGGAGGCGGACCGCAACAAGTGGGCGGCTGAGGTCGCGCGGGCCACGGTGCAGGCGGCCGCTGACGCTGAGACGGCCCGGCAGGTGCAGGCGGACTCAGCCCGCATCCAGTTTGAACGAGATCAGCTGTTAGGGCGGGTGGCTGAATTGAATGCCCGTGGGGCCCTGACCGTGGAGGAACCCAGCGATGAACCGAACGAGTGCCCTGTGGTGCACCTTGGCCCTGATGTCAGGGTGCAGTTCAACGCCGCAGTCAGTGCCGGAGATCCCGCGCAGTAAACCCGGGGCGTGCATGGAGCTATGCCGGGTGAATACCTGCCAACTCCCGGCTTGGTTTGACACGGCAACGCTCAGCGACCAAGCGGCTTTGGTGCTGAACTGTACCATCGTGAACGCAGCCGCCGCCCGGGAGTGTGCGGTCAGGCAGCGGTGTCTGGCGGAGTGGGTGAGGTAGCACACTCGCACGTCGGACAGTGCGGCGGCTCTCGTTCGTGAGCTGGGCGCGTACACTGCGCCCGCAGCGCCTTGAGTTCGAGCAGTACGGGCGCAGCCCAAGCGGGAGTGATGACGCTAAGCGGCACAAGCGCGATCAGCTCATCCAGCCGATCATCGCTGATTTTCTGGGGGTTCAAGTTGGTCATCTCCACAGTTGTAAGTCTGTCATGCTTTTGTTCTCCGTGATTTCTTCGGCTCAAAGTATGCCATTGCATTCCTGAACGGTGCGTAATCGTGAAACAGAATGTCCACCGGGTGCTGCTGTCTCGCAGCCTGAATTGCATTGGTCAGCACGGATGCCATTTCAGCCAGTTTCACCAGATCGGATTCTGCCGTGACCCACCGCTGATAGAACCTTTCCATTTCTTCCATGCGTTCAATCGCGTCCTGTTTCCACAGCTCAAGCTCAGTGATGCGCTTGTAAAGGCGCTTAACTTCATCAGTGCTGTATTCTGCGGTAGTGTTCATTAAAACATCTCCATCGTGCGCGTTTCGCTTTCCGTGTGGTGTAGGCCGTAAACTTGTGGTGTTCCGCGTCATACGTCAGGTGGCATCGCTGGCACATTGCTCTCAGGTTCGAGTGGGCGCAGTTCTCCGGCGTGTGGTCCAAGTGCGCCACCGTCAGTACTACGCGCGAGCCTGTAACCGGATGCGGCTGGCCGTTCTCGGCGCGGCAATCCGGGTAGGCCGGGGAGCCCTCACACCGATCCCGTGCTCGATCACGTATCGCCGCAGCAATGGCTTTCCAGTTTTTAGGATACCGCGACCTATTTTCAGGTTTGATAGGCATGACGTTACTCCGGCATCGCATGCGTCATCTTCAGCGCGCACACTCGCTTGATAAGTTTGCGCCTCGCGGCTGAGGCGGCGCTGTCGGTCACAAGGTTGAGAATCACCAGGCGCACCAGCGCATCAGCATCGCGCTGCAAGTGGTCAAGCTTCTCTGCATCGCCATCTAACACCACAAGGCCCTGGCTGCGTAGTTGCTGTCGTAGTGGCGCAGCAAGACCGCCAAAGTTCAGTGCTAGGTTCATTCTTCACGCTCCGGAAACAGTGTTGCCTACCTCAAACTACCCCTAACACCGGATGCAGCGGACTTGCCTACAGCAAGCCGCTAACCACGACGTTAAGCCGATTGTGGCAACTCACAGATCTTCTTCCGCGAACGCCGAGGTGTACTGCGGGGCATAGCCGCCCTGTACCCAATATTGCTTGTCGCAGGCCGGGCTTCCAGATTCGGGCAATGTTCAGGTCAGTGGCATTGCCCCTGAATCCCTGCTCCTTAAACGCCTGGAAATAGCTCAGCAGCTGGATGATCTGGCCACTATCAATTTTTTTTGTTATGTCCAGCCCCTTTGCTCGTTGAGGCGCAAAACCTTTGCGGTCGCCCGCTTCCACTCCAGTGGGAACCGCATGCGCACCACGCCTTCGGCGACCCGGTAAAACTGCCAGCGAGGTCGATACCGCACGGACCGGACGAACAGCCAGACGGGGCGCGGCACCTCCAGTCGCTGGCTGCCGGTGTTGCGCTCAACCATGTAGATGCCCGGGCCGAGCTTGCCCCGTGGGCGCTGAAGCGCAAAGTACCGGCGCCCGAACGTGGGCATCTTTCCACGGTGGCCACACACTCGATGACAGCACGGTCTTCACGCGGCGCCAGCGCAAATAGGTCTGCTTCGCACGTCGACTTTCCGTAGCACATCTCGTCGGTGTCCATCTCGTGGCCGCAGTGCGGGCACTTTGGCGTCGGCGTGTCGTGGTGAACTGCCATGTCTCTCGCTCCGGTTACAGCGGCTTAACCCGCCCATTGAACCGAAGCGAGCCATGCCGGCATGGCTCGCTTCGGTGGTTTCAGTGCGGCCCCGGCTCATGGCCACGTTATCCGGCCTGTTTTCTGAGAAATGAAGGAACCCGCACTTCACGCCGCTCGGGCGCACGGGGATGAATTCTGTATCGCAAAGTTCTGGCTTCGACCATCAGCCTCCGCCCCGCTTGCAGCGCCTGATTGCTGCGCAAGTCCGGGAAGTCCTGTGCGCGCTGAAAGCTGCTCATCCAACCCAGTTTGAGTGTTCCACCCCGGTGTATCCACTTCTGCAGCCACTGCCCAGTGTGCAGGCAGTTCTGCCCGAGCAGCCATATCCTGAGTGTCATTGCGCTGGACTCCACATAGGCGATGGCGGCATCATGACTGCTTGCAAATTAAATTGCAACCGCTACAGTGCAACTCCATGAACTGCCAGTCAGGTCGATTACATGACCAAGAAGCTGACCACCCAGCCCAGACATATTCCACTGCGCCAGCTGTCGAGTGCGGAAATTACCTATGAGGTGTTGGTCCGACACTTCGGTTCCGTCAGGGCAATCTGTGAGGCTTCGCAAAAGTACCGGGAGCCCGGAAAAAAGCCCCTGACCACACAGAATGTGTACGCATGGCGCAGCAAGGGTAAGGTTCCGGCTTTTTGGCGCCTCGTGTTTTTGGCAGAGATCGACGTTCGTAAACTACCAGCAAGGAAAACGACCCATGACAAAGAAAAACCGTGACCGCCTGATCGCTCTGGCGAAGCTTCTGGAGGCGCTGGCGCAGCGCATCCGCAAGTACGTGACTGCCAAGACGCCACGCCGCGGTCCGAACGCCAGATCCACGAAGTCTGCAACCGCGCCCACTTCCCAAGTTGGCCTTGAAGATGCCATTGCGCAGATCAAGGGTACTTTTGAAGGCGGTGTGCAGTGAGCCCGGTCGTTATTGGGCTGCATCATCCTGTTGATGGCGAGACGCCTTCACAGGAAGCCGACGAGTCCATGGAGATGCTTGATATTTATTCTTCACGGGATGTGATTGATCTGCTGGAGATGCTCGACATCATGGCGGATTGCCCCCGCCTGCCACCAAAGCAGTTGCGTTCTGAACCGTATCTGGTGTAAAAAAGAAACACCCCCGGAATTTTCGTCACGGGGGTGTCGCTTGCCAAGGCCAGCATCCTTGGACTACGCGGTTGTGGAGTGGCACATCGCGCACATCTATTGTGCCGATCATTGCCTTCAAACACAACCTCTTGTGCCCACTGGCCCGCAAGCCCGGATACGGACGCCAGCGTTGGCGTATTCGCGCGAAGTCCGCTACCAAGGTTCCAAGGCCAGCGGACAGGGGTCGATTGTGAGTAGCAGCCCCGCCATGGGTTCTGGCCGATCCAGAGCAAAGTGAGCTACGAGTCATGCGTGATCGGCACGGCATGGCGCCTGCGGCTCTACAGGGCTCTGGTCGGGTCATTGAGCGGGCAAGAAATCCAAGCATCGCTTCGGTGGTGGTTGGCCTTTTCTTGCCCGTGGATACGAGATAATCGAATCATTGAATCAAAGGGATTAAAGCAGTCGGAGATACCAGCATGTCTCACCTGAACAAGAAGTACGAAGATCGTGGTGTAAGGTCAGTAAGGCCAGCCGAGATCCTGAATAACCCCCTATACCAGCGGCTCAGGGCTACCATGCCAACTGATATTGACGGCACCATCAAGTGGCCTTATGTGCTGGAAAAGTCCAGACGTGACGCCTATCTCCTGAAATGGCATGGATGGTGCGAGAAAACACCCCGGCGAGATTGGCCGGAGTGGTGTGAGGATGAGGTTACGTATAACCCACAGTGGTTTGATCTCAGGATGGTGCCGAGATGAGACTCGATTACCGAGACGTGCAGAGGCGTAGGCGAAGCTGGTTCATGGTCCGCTGCCGATTCTGCGCCGCGCGCCGGACGTTCAGCATGAAGCCTGACGATTACCAGCGTATGCCTATGTGCCCGTGCTGGAAACACCGACAGGCCAGAAAAGTTGGGCAGCGCGATGTGTGGCGCATCGACTGGTTCCGCACGTCAGGCATAGAGGCGCGGACGACCACCTGCCATTGTGATGCGCTACCATGGCCGCACCGGCGCCATTCCAGCTACATGCTATCACCTGAATCCGTACTGAGGTGTGGCTGATGGCCTTGGCATCGAAAGTTGGATATACCGTTCGCTGCCACTGTTGCATGGAGCGGTTTTACAACTGGGAGGCGCCTATGCACCTTCGGCCCGGCATCAAGTGGTCTGCGCCGCTGCGCAGCAAACACAATTGTTTTTCTGAGGCTGAACTGATTGCGGCCGGCTGGCGCAGGGATGATGGAAAAATTTTAACTTTAAGGGGAGGGGTAGTGCTGTGAGAACCGGTCAGAACGTCAGGATTGTTGGACTCAAACTGGATCTTCGGATCGTCGGCATTGATCCAGGGGTGAAAACAGGCTTTGCGGAGTGGATTATCCCGTCCACCGGCCAAGGGGTGCTGCGGCACGTCGATACGCTGCGCATCGATCAGGCGATGGCCCGGATCATCTGTTCCCCGGTCCCGGCGCTGGTGGTGTTCGAGGATGCCCGCAAGCGCAAGTTCTTCAATGCCGAACGCGACGCCCGGCAGCGCCTCAAGCCTGGGGTGCGAGAGGGGGTGGGGTCCGTGAAGCGTGACTGCGGGATCTGGGAGGATTTTCTGCGCGCTCAGAACATCCCTTTCGTGGCGCAACCGCCCAAGGTCGGGATGACCAAGCGCACTCATGAGCAGTTCGAGCGCATGACGGGGTGGTCCGGTCGCACCAGTGAGCATGCCCGGGATGCCGCCATGCTGGTCTGGGGGCTGACCACCAGCCACATCCAGCGGTTCGTCGCGCGGTGATATACTGATTGAAACCCGATCTCGGAAGTGGAGGCGCAATGCGCAAGGTTTTTCAGCTGCTGCTTGTCCTTGTGTCATTGCCAACCTGGGCGGCAGTGGGCACTCAAACCACCACCCGCACGATCACGCTGTATCGCAGCGGAACATCGCTCGGGACGCATGCAACGCCGGCAGCGTGCGAGACGGCCAAGCAGGCGGCGGTCACGGCTGACTCAGGTCGTGTAAGCGGCAGCCTGACCTATGAATGCCGGGACTCTAGCCGCACGGTGGCCACATTCGTGGCGGCGAGTTCGAGCAGCTCCAGCAGTTCAACCAGCTTTGCATCGAGCAGCAGCTCAAGTTCGGCGACATCCAGTTCCAGCACACCGGCCGCGACTTGGACCCACTGCGCCAACGAGGGCGACCTTTGCGACTTCACGGGCACCCGGACTGTCCGGTTCGGCATTGACACCCGCTGGACCACGGTCACGATGGCAGCCGTGTCAGGCGGCGTGAGATGCAACACCTCGTGGTTCGCCGATCCGGCTTCTGGGGCGACCAAGACTTGCCAGCTGCAATCAGCGGGAGGCAGCTCTTCCAGTTCCACTTCGAGCGCATCCAGCTCCAGCAGCTCGGTGGCGAGTTCGTCGAGTAGTTCCAGCGCGCCCAGCACGGTCAGCGTGTCGCTCGGCTGGACAGCGCCGACGCAGAACACGGACGGCAGCGCCATCGGAACCATTACCGGCTATCGGCTGTACTACGGCGAGTCGCCCTCGCTGCCGATGACGCCTATCACGCTCGGCAATGTGCTATCGCATTCGCTGACACTGAACACCGGCAGGATATGGTACTTCCGAGTCTCAACCATAACCGCTGACGGCGAAGGCCCACAAAGCAATGCGGCGAACAGGACTCTGTAGTTGTGGCGCTTCCACTGACCAGCTTCCAATATCACATGCAGATGTCGGCGCAGTTTTATCTGCTGTCGATCATCAGGCGCGCGAACGGCGAAATAAGTAAAGCTGCCAAGCTGGCTGGGGTGAATCGGACGCACTTCTACAAGATGTTGAAGAAATACAAGATCAGCACTCCAAAGCGAAGGGTTAATCTAGGCAACGCCGAGTGGCGGGCGCTGGGGGGGTAATGGGCGTCATCACTCACAGAACGGCACTTGCCCAGGGTCTGACAGGCGCCCCTGCATGGTTTGAAGATGCAGGTGAGTTGGCCATTCTGCGAGTGGCTGGGGGAAGTGGATATGGCAGCGCATGGCAAAACGGAAGCCGCATCAACGACGTTGCCGCCAGCCCGGTGACATTCCCGGGGATCAATGGCCTTGAGGGTATTGCCGGGATCATGAACGACTGGACGGGCGGCTGCGCTTATCAGGCCGGCAAGCAGCTGCTGCTGCCAGCACAGGGCGGTCACTATGGTTATCGCGGCAATGAAGTCTACGCCTTGCGCCTTGGGCAGGATGTCCCGGCGTGGTATCGGTTGAACGATCCCACTGCTACACCGACGCTGACCGCCTTAGATCACGACTTCAACACGCCCTACACGGGGTTCTCAGATGGCTCACCTGGGACGACCCACGGGTGGTTCAGCGTGTTCTGCACGACTGCCGGGCGTATCGTGATGACGTTTTTCGATGATGACCCGGACGGGGAATACACCACCGAGTGTTTCAGCATCGACGTGAATAACCTCGGCGCAGGCTGGACGTTTCACGGACGGCTCTGGAACCCATGGCCCGGACCGGCAAACAGTTGGTTTATCTATCAATCGGGTCCGGGCGCATATGATGCTGTAAACAACGTCATCTATCGTGCCGCAGAGGGAGCGGTCGATGATCCGGCCAAGGGGATAGCCAAGATTGACGTGGCAACCATGCTGGCGGCGGGCGGGCAGAACACCAGCACCGGTCCTCAGACGCCGGGGGTGACGCACTACGGTAATGAAGGGTGGGGAAGTAGTTCAACTACTGGTCTGGGTGATGCGTGGTCTGTAATTCTGGATGATATGACGCCACCGTGCTGGGTATGCGGGGCCACCAAGTCCGGCGAGTTGCGTCTGTGGATTCGGGATTTATCCAGCCCATCCAGTAGCTGGACCCTGAAAACAACATCAGGATCTCCAACTGGATTTATCTCTGCAGCCAATGCTGTTTATCACAAGCCAAGTAACTCCATTCTGGTGTGGGGCGAGGAATGCGGCGCAACCCTGTACAAACTCGCCATCACCGGCAGCAACCCACTGACCGCCACATATGTGTGGTCCATCGTCTCGCTGACTGGCACGGCCCCCGCTGCGGATGCCGGATATAACGGCACATACGGAAAAATGCAGATGATCGAGGATATGGGCAACGGGCAGTCAGCCCTGGTGCTGGCAACCCAAGTCGGTGCCCCGAGCTACGTTGTCAAGCTGCCAGCGGCAGGTGTGTGATGGCTGATTGGGGCAGTACAGCAACTACCAGCGAAATCACCGATACAACATCCCGTATCGGCGGTGGCCCATTTGGCGCAGCGGCAGGGACACTCACTGATGTCAGTTTTTTTGCGGGGGGCTGGGCGGGCACAGGCGAACGGCTGCGCGTTGCTGTTTATCAGGGCGGATCATCGACAGACCCGACCGGCGCCTCGCTGATTTATGACTCCGGCGAACTCAACTGCGATGGTTTTACTGCGACCGGCGCGTGGCGGTCTTTAGTCACGGACTTCAGCCTTTCCCCATCCGGATCGCTGGCCGCATCCACACCCACATGGTTTGCGATTAAAGTTGCTGCCGACGCTTTTCTGGGGCTCAACGCCACGAACAAAGGCGACCTCACATATCTGGATGGTGGTGACTCCAAGAACGCAAATGGATACACGGATTTCACCAATACCTCAGTGGCCTTCCCCTCCACCTTCCCAACGTATTCCAACACGGGAGGTGCCGAACAGCTGATGGCGAAACTGACATTCGTCGAGGCGGCGGATGTTGAGCAGGAGGGGTTCCGGTTCGGCGAAGATGATGGCAGCGAGTCGGCTCATACATGGACCGCCGCTCAGGACACCAATGTGACGGCGGCACTCGGCGTCGCCAAGCTTATCCGTATCTTGCTGGCCACCGACGATGACCCGGGCGCAAACCCTTATACGTTGCGCTTCCAGAAAAACGGTACGGGCGGGTACAGCCCGGTGCCGGTGGGTGCCAGCACCAGCGTGACCCTCAGTTGGGGCGCTGCCGGCACCATTGCTTACAGCACAAGCGGCGGCGCGAGTGTGGCGCCCACCTATCCGAGCGGCATCACGGTCAACAGCGCGCTGGTGTTGGTGGTTGGGCAAAAGCCCGGCACGGCTAATGGCGGCACCGTCACCACGCCGTCAGGCTGGACGCTGCGAGGTTCTACGCTGGCCAAGGGCGGGTATAGCACCACCCTGGCCGTGGATACGGGCAACACCAATCTGCTGATCTACACCAAGGATACGGTCAGCGGCTCCGAGTCCGGCACTTTGTCTGTGACGCTGAGCGACAACGGTGTCGCGTGGGCCAACATCTACCGTGTGCAGGCCAGCAATACCTGTACATGGTCATTCGCAGAAGCGGGTGATGCTGAAGATACCAGCGCCGGCAACGTTTCCCTGGCATTCGCATCCGACCCAGGTGTCACTGCCGGCGATTTCATCCTCGCCGGCATGTGTATTCCGACCGATATTACGACACCCTCACAGTTCAGTGTGCATGACATCACCCAGGCCGGCATCGGCTTCGGGGCGGTGGCCGAGATCCAAGAACCCGACAGTTCAGTCGGCAACGACATCGGCGGCTACATGATCTATGCGCCGGTTAACTCCGGCACCTCCAGCGGCGCGCCGACCATTACGGCAACGGCGGGCGGCACTACCACCAATGTGCGGGGTCCGGGCATCTTCCTGCGCGTCCGCGCGACCGGCGCGGCGAACCAAGTGTATGTGGACACCTCCAGTAATATCGCTGCGGGTGGCGAGGCCACCACAGCGCGTCTGAGTGCGCCGACTGGTAAAACCACCAGCGACTTCACCACAGGCCGGCGTTGGGATGATGAAAACGGCACGGACACCATCGACATCGCGTCGGCGGATTACACCGAGTTGGAGTGGAAGATCAACACGCAGAGCCCTGCAGTCAGCGGCGATTACTTCGACTTCAGGGTGTACAACGGTGCCAGTGCCCTGACCACGTATACCGTGACACCTCGCCTGACGCTTGGCGGCGATGTCACCGCCAGCCCCACCGGCGTGGCGGGTACGGGACAAGTGGGCACCATCACCGAGTCTCATACATCCGCCGTGACCCCAACGGGTGTCGCCGGCACCGGTCAGGTGGGCACGCTCACAGCAACTGCCGGCACGTCTGCCAGTCCGACCGGTGTCGCCGGCACGGGGGAGGTGGGTACGCTCACCGGCAAGAGCGATGCTACCTCGGTGTTGACCGGCGTGGTGGGTACGGGCCAAGTGGGCACTCTCACTGCTTCTTCGGCCGCAGCAGGCACCGCCAATGTTACCGGCGTGAGTGGGACGGGCTCCGCTGGAAGCCTGACCGGCATCCATGTAGAAATGACGCTGACAACATTGCTGGCAACTGGCGGTGTGGGAACGCTCACCGTCACTGGCACTGCCAATGTGGTGCTGGCCGGCGTCGCCGGCACCGGACAGATCGGCACGCTGTCCGAGATCCATGCTTCGCTGCTGACCTTGGCCGGCGTACAGGCATCGGGCCAGGTGGGTGCGCTGGTCTCGCAGGTGGATGTGACGCTGACGGGCGTCTCTTCGGCCGGTAGCCCCGGCACGGTGACGACCCAAGGTGCCGCGGCGGCGTCCCCCTCTGGGGTGGCCAGCACCGGTCAGGTCGGCACCTTGGCGGCCAGCGCAGGTGGCTCAGCAAGTGCTTTGCCTGCGGGTGTCGCTGCCACGGGCCAAGTGGGATCACTGATCGAGATTCACGACGGCAGCTTGGTGCTGACCGGGGTGGAGGCCGCTACAGCGGTGGGTTCGCTGTCGATCAGTGGAGATGCGCTGACGCTGATCGTCGACGTCGGTGCCACTGGCCAGACTGGTACGCTGTCGGCTTCCGGCTCAGGCTCTGCCGTCGCATCGCCGAGCGGCGTCCAGTCATCGGGCCAGGTGGGCATCATCACTGTGCGCGCAGATGCTTTGACTGCCTTGGCAGGAGTTGCGACAATAGGCTACGCAGGCTTCATCACATTCGGTCCGATCTTGCCGCCCAAGTCGCGTATTGGGGTGGCGGATACCCGGAGCCGGATCAGCCGCATTTCCTTTACCTCTCGCACGGGACGGGCATAGTCATGGCAATTTCCACCGCAATGTGTACCAGCTTCAAGTCCGAACTGATGCAGGCGCTGCACAACTTCCTGCTGACGGGCGGCAATGCGTTCAAGCTGGCCCTGTTCACCTCGGCGGCCACCCTGGGCGCGTCCACGACCGCCTACAGCACGACCAACGAGGCGAGCGGCACCAACTACACGGCGGGCGGCAACACCCTCACCCGCGTCGATCCCACGACCTCCGGCACGACTGCCTACACGGACTTCGCTGATCTGGTGTTCAGTACCGTCACGATCACCGCCAACGGCTGTCTGATCTACAACTCCACCAACAGCAATCGAGCGGTGTCTTCACACGCCTTTGGTGGAGATGTCACCGCCACGGCCGGCAACCTGACGATTCAGTTCCCGACAGCCGACGCAAGCAACGCCATCCTCCGTATAGCCTAGTCAGCAGGGTGGTGCAGCCCTTCTCTTGAAAACAGGGGGAGGGGTGTTTTCCAATCAGGAGATTTCCATGAGTGAATCCAGTCAGGCAGCAGCCATGCGCATCAACATCAGGCTGGCGGACCTTCAGCAGGAATTGTTGTCGCACGTCGGTACAGCAGAGCTGCTGAAACAGCGCCTGCTGGAAACCGACGAAAAGATCACGCAGGCTCGGCAGGAGATTGACGCCCTGCTGGAAGAGCGGCAGGCGCTGCCGGAAGATCCCGCCACGGTCTGACATGAAGATCAGCACGCTGGCCATTGGGCGTCGCTTCAGAGACGCCATCCCAGATGGCGACCGCTTCCGCCTGCGATTTCTGTGCGGGCTGGAGATTCAGGTCCAGTGGGACAGCGGCGGTCCGGTGGTCACTGGTGTGGCCCAAGGAATCATCACCGCCGAGACCGTCCTGCATCCACAGTTCCGGTATGCCTGCGGCAAGACCGTCCAGAGCGTCATGACGGACGGCCAGCAACTGATGATCCATTTTACCGACGGTCATTGTCTGCGGTCGTCGTTCACGGGCAGCGAACCCATCGTCAAAGCCATCGATGTCAACATCAAACTGGCCCCTCCTACGGCCGTCTTCCCACCCGAGCGATCTGTGGTGGTTGATCTGGGGGCACATCGATGAGTTGCACACCGGAACCTGCCAAGATGTACCCGGCCAAGCACCCGGATGCCGAGCTGCAGTATGGCTTTGACTTCGAGCCTGAGTGTGCACGCCGGTGGCTGCCTTATACGGACTATGCTGCAGGGGTGCGTATCCGTATCTATGGCCGCGGGGATGCGTCCGGCTTTGAACATGAGTCCAGTGGGGGCCGCACAGGCGCCACACCGCCCAGGTTCGCCGCTGTGGCGGCCGGTACCAGCGAGCAGGACGGGTCGATTACGTGGACGGCCCGGGCACTTTCAACCTCCAGCCTCACCCGGCAGGTATCGGGTACGCCCACCTGGGTGGCGGATGCCGGCATCACAGTGTCGGATCAGGCCATCGAGGGCATGATTGCTACTGTTCATCTGGCAGGCGGCGAGGACGGTTCCAACTACAACGTCACGGTCACGGCCGCCCTCAGCGATGGGCAGTCTGCAGTCGGGCACATGGTATTGCCTGTCCGGGTGCCCGAGGTTCCGTGCGACTATCAGGTCTGATGTTCCGCGTGGAACATTAACGACGAAACTCTCCGCAGCTAGGGTGGTACAGCCGCTCAGAAAATAATAGGGGGAGGGGTACTTTTCATGTCCGCCACCAGCAAGGGCAGCATCATCCAACGCCATGGTGCCTGGTATTGGCGCCGCCGCCAAGCCGGCAAGGATCTTCGGCTGATTCGACTCGGTTCGATCAGCCAGCTGACGCGACGCAGCGCCTGCGAACAGCGGGATCGATTGCTGATCCACAACAATCCGGTCAGTCTGGGTCAGGGCAAGAGCACCACGGTGGCCTATCTCGCCAGCCTGTACGATCAGCTGCGAATTTCAGTCACCATGAAGCCCTCCGGTGCCCGCAGCGCCCGCAGTCGCGTGTTCAAGCACATTGTTCCGTTTTTCGGCTCAGATGAACTGATGAGCGTCGACGCGCTCAGGACTCAACAATTCATCGCCCAATTGACTGGACAAGGGCTGTCTCGGGGTACGATCAACGCCATTCTTGCCTCGCTCAGTTGCCTTCTGGACTTCGCTCGACAGTCGGGCATCCCGGCACCCCGCCTTGACCGGAAAATGATTCGACTGCCCAAGCCGGCCCTCTCTCATGAAGAACGCTGGTTTACCCCAAGCCAGGCCGCCGCCATTGTGGAAACGGCTCCAATGCCGTGGAAAGCCGCCTTCGCACTGGCCTCCATCTTGGGCCTGCGCTGTGGCGAAGTCTTGGGCCTGCGCTGGAGTGACATCGACTTCGGGAAACGCATCATCCGGATCAGGCAGAACGCCGTCGCTGGTGTGCTGGGGACCGTGAAGAGTCGAAACAGTCGAGCAGACCTCCCGATACCAGACGCACTGGAGACGGTGCTCAAAGAGCTGCGGGAGTTTGCCCCGACCAGAGACCTGCTGTTCGCCAATGAACATGGGCAGCCCTACACCGGCAATGAGGCCCGGCAGGCGCTGCGCATCATCCTCAGCCAATTGAAGATCCCTCCAGCGGGTATGCACGCTTTCAGACACGGTGCCGTGACTCGCCTGCTGGACAGTGGGGCACCGATCCATGTGGTCAGAGCAGTGGTCAGGCATGCCGACATCCGCACTACAGAACGCTACAGCCATGCCCAGGCCGATGCCCTGAGAACAGCCATCAATGCCAGTATTCAGCCCCAAAACACAGGGGAACAGAAGGGGAACAACCTATGATAATTTCCCGAGAAATATCAATGTCCGTGTTGAAACAGAAAATCAACATTCAGGGTCAGTTTTCACGCAGCAACCCGGAAAATAGGGTGGTACTGCCCTCCGGCAAACAACAGGGGGAGGGGTGTATTCCATGAATTCCAACGCTCAATTCAGCCAAGAGATTCGCGCCAGGAAATCCCTTGAGATTGACCACAGGCTCGCCCACGGGCCTGTGTTTACGCCGACCGAGATCATCTATTCCGCCTCCATGCGCTGCCCCTGCGGCGCCGGGCTGGCGTATCCGGTGGGGTCCGGCCCCCATGGGTATTGGACGTGTAGCATGGTGCTGCTGGGCGACGCGGGCACCCGGCACGCCTCGCTGAGCCAGGTGGGATTGCGCCGCTACTTCTCAGAATGGGACATCGCCGCTGAAACGGACCCGGTTGCCTGCGGATCGACAACGCGCGCACCGAATTTTCAGCCTGACCCCCAAAATGGCGCCGGCGCGCAGCGTTTGTCGGCCACTGAAGCCTGAAAATTTTGGGAACGGGGGAGTTTTTTAATAGGCCGGAATCGGCTTGACCCCCCCCTTTATTGACTGCCTCGGCAGGCGAATCGCTGCATAGGCAGTTACTTCACTGCATCGGCAGTGGTTTTTCTGCTACTGCCTGTACAGGCAGTCAATTTTCCGGTCCGCGCCCAATCGTGGTGCGCAGTGCATGAATTGTGGATAACTCACGCTGCGCCAGAATAGGGCGGACAGCCTGGACGGCCGGTGTGTGTGAGCGTGCGGGTGTGTGGGTAGTGGCGCGCGTTTTTGCGCAACCACTGGGCCGGCAGTGAGTGCCGGCGGGTGTGTATGGGATGTGTGAGTGTGTCAGGGCGCCTGGGTTGGCACCCCTACCCGGATTCGGCCGCTATGCGTCAGGGTCTGGCCGGAGCTGATCCGGCCGCTTGAGCTTGCACAGGCCGGCAACCCGGCCAGCCGTATAGGGTAAATGGGGACTTCTTAACATCAGCCCCTCACCGCCCAGGTGTAGGGTACTTTCCAGCATAGCCGCGGCGTGATTGGTATCATCACACACAGTGAGAGGCGGAACGATAATGTGGGGGCAATTGGCGGCGCTCACCATGGCGCGCATCTGGTTGTAACGATGAAAGTATCCACCAGGAGCGGCTGGCGCATCAAATGCAATTAAAAACATTGAGCGCGAATCTACACGATCGTGTTTTAGCGCATCTGCGCATCGATAAACGCCAGCCGGGCCGGCGTATAGTTCGCAGTCCAGGGGCATTACCGGCATCCGCCAGCTGATTGGTAATGTGATTCTGCGCCCGTGCCGTGATACCAGTTCCGCGCCATCCCAGAGTACCCGGCATCCGTTAAATTTTTCCTGCATCAAAAAGCCGGCCGGGTTTTCGCCGGCCGGCCAGTCAATTCCGTGCATCATGCCCTTGTGGGATAATCTCTTTGCCATGGCCAAAATAGTAGATTTTTTTGTTCTCGTGCCCTTACATTTCCATGAAGACAAAATAGGACATTTGTCCTTTTTCAATATCCATAAAAAAACGCCGCTGTCCCTTTTTGCCAGGACGAATCCTGCCAACCGCAGCATATGCCGCGCGCGTCGCTTGGTCTGCCTCCTTTATTTCGGAGGCTTTGATTATATCGCTGCTAAGTAAGTGGCTTAGCCTGCAGCTGCCCATAACGGCGCCTTGTCTTAGCGCCATCCTTAGTTGCTCTTTTATTGCGCGCAATGTCATCCCTGGCCATGCACAAATCGAGATGTGCGCCCTATGGTGGCCGCCCCAGTATTCTGGCAGGCATGCGCCAACGTGAGAAATTTTTAGTTTCATTTTGATTGCTCCAGGTTTTCGATTGCCGCAACTATTTCCGCCAGCCCGGCGCCAGGTAGCAGCGACAGACCATTAACCCGGAATCCGCCTGGCGATACCATGCGCGCCAGTTTTGCGCGCGTGCTGGGCGGAATCAGCACAGGATCTATATCAATGATCGCCGTTGAGTGTGGCGCACTCAAGCCCAACGACAGAGCGCGCCGCTGATCAATTTTGAATAGCAGTTTCATTGATTATCCCTCCCCAAAATAAAAAAATGACGCATACTCAATCAGTATTATTTCGTCTGCGTCGGAATATGTAGACCATGGTGTAGTCCAGTCTTGGCATTCGAGCCACGCTCGACACGGCTCTCCGTCACGGAGTTTTCCACGAACTCTCACGGCTGGCCCCCCTGTACATAGCAAAATGTAAAATTCCTCAGGTATCAATTTCTCACCCATTGATGCCCAGCCGCTCCTCACCTGTATTTCCAGTGCGTTAGATTGTGCGGCCTCCTGCGCCAATTCGGCGGCGGTATAATTGCCGGCCATCTTCTCTCTATTTATAGAATCAATAATGGATTTTATTGATTCGTATTGCGCGCGCGCTTGGTCGCGCGCGTGCAGATTTTCTATAAATTCTCTACATTTCATTGAAGATCCCTCGTTGTGTGTGTGGTTAGAAAAAAATTGGCAGCGCCGAACCCGGATTCGGCCGCTATGCGTCAGGGTCTGGCCGGATCAGCTCCGGCCGCTTGAGCTTGCACAGGCCGGCAACCCGGCCAGCCATATAGGGTAAATAAAGCGCCCGGGTTTTGGTGAGATCACAGGGAGCCCTTCGCGATGGCGGCCTGCACTGCGGCGATCACGGCGCTTTCGATATCATCATCCGTGATGCGGTTGCATTCAGGATCAAGCTGCCCATCTGCCAAAAAATACGCGCGGCAGTCGGGCAGCGACTCACTGCTCAATGTGGCAATGATTCCGCTGTCAGCAGCCGATCGGAAGGCGCTCAAGCGGAAAGGGAAGCTGAAGTTCTTAATATTGAGCGTTTGTTTGAGCATGTTTGTGTCCTCGTTGGTTTCGGTGCGGAGCTATGGGAATTAGGCAGTTTGGAAGCGAAAACCTGCTTGTTTGCAGATCTCATAAAATTTGCTCGCATCGCAATATCCCGCGGCATCTTCCGTGCAGTGCGCTGGCACTCCCTCACGGCCTACGATCAGAAGATCTTCAACTTCAGCCGGCCCGCGCGCTTCGCCGGATTCTGTGATGAAAATAGGAATTCCGTGGCTGCTAGCCGCGTGCTCCGTAGTAAGCAGTCCGCAGTTCTTTTTTTCGCCGGAGAAGTAGATAACTTTTATGCCGTTCATTCTCGTTACTCCTATGCGCGTGAATGCAAAACATTTTGCACTGGCTGTTTATCGCGCAATTTGTGCGGTGGCTGAAGAATTTATTTGTTAAGGATTGTCAAGCGAAAAAGACACGCTGCGCACCAATCTGGCGCATTGTGGATAAGCTGTTAATCACATCAGCTGCACCATTCCGCAGCATGATCGATGTCACAACAGTCACTGCCTATGTAGCTACTGTCTTGAAAGGTACTCCCAAGGCAGTAACCCTACCGGGGGAGATTCAAACCGTGGAGCCCGATGATTTTCGGGGCAGCTATATACTCGGCATGGCCGTAACGGCATAGGCAATGACTGCCTTTGCAGCAATCTGGAGGTGGGTCATGGTGAAGGTCGACGTGGACCTGCGCGGTCTGGTGACAAAAAACGCTCGATTGAGGGAGCGGGATCTCAAGTTTGTCGGTGTCCTGGCGCTGAACGAAACCATGAAGTTCACCCGAACAAAGCTCGGGGAAGAGATGCAGCGGGCCTTCGACCGACCGACGTACTACACCCTGAACTCGATGCTGGTCCAGCATGCCACGAAAACAAAATTATTTACAAGCGTGTATGTGCGCAAGGATGGAATGGGCAAGACCGGCAACAGCCCTGAGAACTTCCTTACTCCCCAGGTGTACGGCGGAGGTCGAAAGTTCAAGCGGTTCGAGCGGGCGCTGCGGGCTGCCAGCGTGCTGCCGGCCGGCTGGTACGTAGTACCAGGCCCGTATGCGCGCATCGATCAGTTCGGGAATATAGATCGCGGCCAGATCATTCAGCTGCTGAGCTATTTCAAGGCGTTCAGGGAGCAGGGATTCAGGGGTAACGCCACTGACCAGAGCATTGCCCGGATCTGGAAGCGCGGCCACAGTGGAAAGGTAGCCACGTTCGGGCGCCGGTACTTCGCGCTTCAGCGCCCACGGGGCAAGCTCGGGCCGGGTATCTACATGGTTGAGCGCAACACCGGCAGCCAGCGACTGGAGGTGCCGCGCCCCGTCTGGCTGTTCGTCCGGTCCGTGCGGTATCGACCTCGCTGGCAGTTTTACAGGGTCGCCGAAGGCGTGGTGCGCATGCGGTTCCCGCTGGAGTGGAAGCGCGCTGTTGCCAAAGTTTTGAGCCTCAATGCACAAAGGGGCTGGACATAGCAAAAAAAATTGCATAGCCTTGAACTATCCCAGCAAATGGTTTTGCAATGTCCTGTAATTCAAAAATCAGACTCAGAGTTCGGCGGATTGCCTCAGTGCGTTCCGTGTCTGAGTGGCGGTTTAGGTTGTGGAATCGCGCTCGCTTTTGCCGAGGGCTTTTTTTTCGCAGCACCGGACTGTGCGTGATGTGGCTGCGCATCAGCTGGATTGAGGCCCGCGCGCAGTGACCGTCTCCAAGATAGACAATGGCGTCTGCCTCAGCATCACCACGCTGGCCATCGAGACCGGCAAGTCGCGTGATGCCATTCGCACGCTGCTGGAAAATGCCAATGTTCGCCCGGTGGTGCAGGACAAGCGTAGCGCCAAGTACCGGCTGCGCGACGTGCTCACCGCCATCTACCGAGTCGGCGATGACGGCGAGATCGATCCAGACAAGCTGGACCCGTTCAACCGCAAGCTGCACTGGCAGGCTGAGCATGAAAAAGATCGTGTTGCCACCGACCGGCGCATGCTCATTCCCCGCAAGGAACACGAGACCGAGATCGCCAGAGTAGTCAAGGCCATGCTGTCCGAACTGGAGCCGCTGCCAGACCGCCTGGAGCGCGACACCGGCCTGACACCGCAGCAGGCGGCAATGGTCGAGCTGGCGGTCGATAAGGTCCGCGAAGCAATCTACCTGCGCGTAATCGATGACGAAGAGTCGGACCAGGAGGGTAAAACGGCATGAGAGTTTTGGTAGCTTGTGAGTATCTGGCCGCGTGCGTGATGCGTTCAGGGCAAAGGGTCATGCGGCGTGGAGCTGCGACCTACTGCCAACCGAATCTCCCGGCCTGCACTATCATGGCATCGCCAACGCATTTGCGGAACAATGGGGATAGCCCATGAGCTACGGATTCAACGTCAAACATGTTGAGGTTGAGTGCAGCGTGGTCAGGGAGACTGACCACGCATGGCTGATCGACAATGGAAGTCACCAAGTGTGGGTTCCGACCTCACAGATCAGCGAGACCGACGAGGACACGGCCGGCAAGGTCATCAGCGTATACCTGCCTGAGTGGCTGGCAATCGAGAAGGGTCTGGTGTGATGACAAAGCTAGAAAAGACAGACTCGCTTTCGTTTGTCATTGAGGCGGCAGTCTCTGTACGACGCGGGTTGCTTGGGCACAGGATCACCGCGCAGTGCGGGCTGACCATGCTGATCTATGCCGACGCCGAGAAGCACCCGGGTGTGTTTCTGAAAGATTGTTTTGTCCCCGAGGTCGGAGAGACCATCAACTACCACCGCGTCTACCTGACACCACACACCAACGCATGAACGAGATTACCAATTTGCGCAAGCATCGCGCCGCCGAGCGCGCAGTTCGCAGCGCCGAGCTGCGCCGCCGTGAGCAAGAAAAGATCGAGCAACTGCAGCGCGAGCTGTGTGCGATTACCTTGCCATGGAATCCAGTTACACCGAGGCGTGAGATGGCGCGTCACATCGCCGAGGTCAAGAATCGCGCCAAGGTGGCCATTCCAGCAGGAGCCTTGTATCTATGAAGATCGGTGAAGAGATCAGCCATATCCGGCAGTCATTGGCCGCGCATGGCTGGCAGTTCAGAAAAAGCGCCGCGCGCGGCGTGTCATTTTTCGAGCACCTGACGCAGCGTCGCAAGATCAAGTTTTTTCACGTCTCAAGAAAGTGGATTGAGGTCAGCAGCATCTGCACTGCAGGCATCATCTTGGTCGGCGATGGGTTACCCAGGGGAGTTGGGGCACAATCGCTGATTCAGCGCGCGCTTGGGCCTCAGTATCGGCCTGCGCAAATAGCGAGTCATCAGCAATGAGTCAGGTCACGGATATACTGCTATGCACCGCCATCGAAAAGGCTACGGGATGAGGCTGCGGCAAAAAAACCGCAGTTCCGGATCGCCTCATACGCCCGCCGCGTTAGCGGCAGCAGATGAAGTGACCAGTTTTTGAGTATTGAATTTTAAGGAGACAGCTGTGCCAATCATGGAGCTGTGCCGGGCACCCGACGGCATCACGTCGAACTGGGTCACGGTGTCAGAGGTGACTTGGGGTGTTCTGAGAACCTTGCGGTATGTGGGTCGGGTTCCAGCATTGGTTCAGCCATGATTTTTGCCAACGCTCTGGAGGTATCGCGCGGCGTGGCCGAGATGATCCGGCCTGCCAGAAAAATGTTCCCCAGCGAGGCGGCGGCCCTTTACCTGCGCAATGAGAAGGAACCATGGACTCCGGCCCTGACGCCTGAGCTGGTGGAACCGCTGGAGATGATGGCGTCACGCGACTATCAGGGCATCGTGTTTGTTGGTCCGGCCCGTACCGGAAAAACCTTCACCTTGGTGCTCGGTGCGATCACCTACATTGTGACCTGCGCGCCAGGGGATGCCATGGTGGTGTCGATGACCGCCGATGTGGCCCGTGACTTTTCCCGCATGGACCTGGATCGCGCGATCCGCCACAGTCCTGAGTTGTCCAAGCGCCTGAGCCCGCGACCCCGCGACGACAATACCTACGACAAGTTTTTCCGCAGCGGCATGATGCTCAAGATTGCATGGCCGTCACCAACCCAGCTGGCCGGCAAGACCCTCAAGTACGTGCTGATGACCGACTACGACCGGTCCGATGACGTGAACAATGTCGGCGGCGAAGGCCCGATGTTCGACCAAGGATTCAAGCGCATCGAGACCTTCATGTCGAGGGGCAAGTGTTTGGCGGAAAGTTCCCCAAACGCCCTGCACACGGCCGACACCATCAATTATCGCGCGCCGCACCCGCATGAAGCCCCGCCGCTGACCGGAATCACCGAGCTGTACAACCGCGGCACGCGCGCCAGGCTGTACTGGCCATGCAAAAGCTGCAATTTCTACTTCCAAGCCGCCCCTGGAGTGGAAATTTTTGGCTTGCCGCCCTTCAAGGAGCTGCAGGAACTGGTCAAGGGTGCTGATCTGCACGCCATGGCCGAAGATTTTGCCGTCGTGCCCTGCCCGGAGTGTGGCCAAGCTCACCGGGTATCAGACCGTCTGGCCATGAAGCAGGCGGCGGTGTGGGTGCATCAGGGCGAAACGCTCAATTCCGAAGGCAAAAAGACCGGTATTCGCAGAAAGTCGAACATCGCCAGCTATTGGCTGGGGGGTGTGGGCGCCAGCTACCAGTCATGGCAGAGCCTGATCTTCAAATACCTGACTGCGGTGAATACCTATGTCACCTCGGGCATCGAAGATCCGCTGAAATTCACCGTCAACACCGACCAGGCGGCCGTCTACCTGCCCAGAATCCTTGCTGAGCGCCGTACAGCCGGCCCATTGCGCGAACGCATGGAGGCGTGGCACGAGGGTGAGGTGCCGGAGGGCGTGCATTTCCTGATCGCCATGGTGGACGTACAGGCCAGCCGCTTCCAGGTGCTGGTCTTGGGTGTCGGACACGAGATGGAGTCTTGGGTGGTGGACTGGTACGCCATCAGCGCCAGCAAGCGGCAGGAGGGCAGCCGTTTCGCAGCCCTCGATCCGGCTGCCTACCTTGAGGATTGGCAGCTTATTGAGGATGAAATCATGGCCAAGGAGTACGTGGTTCCCCATATCGAGGGGGCGGTCATGAAACCCGTCGTGACGGTGTGCGACTCGGGCGGCAAAAAGGGCGTGACATCGCGTGCATACGAGTTTTGGCGAAAAATGAAGGCCAAGGGTCGGGGCAAGGACTTCCGACTGGTCAAGGGTGACGGCCGGCTGTCGATTCCCATGATTTCCACCATCTGGCCGGACGCAAAAGAGCGCCGGGACCGCAATGCCGGCTCAAAAGGCGACGTTCCGGTGCTGCAGATCAACGTGAACGCGGCCAAGGACGCCGTTCAGGTTGATCTGAAGCGCGAAGATCTAGGCCCAGGGTTCCTGCACTTCCCCGAGTGGCTGGCGGACGATTTTTTCGACCAAGTGACCTCTGAGATTCGCAATGCCAAGGGCATCTGGGAGAAGAACGGCCCCAACGAGGCGGCCGACCTGATGGGATATGCCCGCGCGCTCTGCCATGAGCTGAAGGCCAACAAGCCGACGTTCTGGCAGCATCCGCCGCACTGGGCGAGCCTGAAGCGGTTTGATCTGGCCAAGGCAAAAGAGGTTGCGGCGCAGGCCAATGCAGCCCCGGTGGTGCGTAAGGCACCGCCAGCTAGGCGAAGCTCATCTTGGTGGGCGCGACATAGGTAGAGCGGTTTGTAACAGCTTCGTTTTGGAGTAAGGCGTGACGCATGAGCGTGTAATATCAGGCATTGGCCATCGTGGAATGGGGTCGCATCAGTCAGCTCGCATGCAAAAAGATGAATGGCTGACCCCCCCCGAGCTACTGCACAAGTTGGGGGCTTTTGACCTTGACCCATGCGCGCCAGTTGATCCGCCATGGCCAACGGCGGCTAGGCACTACACCGTGCGCGATGATGGATTGAGACAGCCGTGGCATGGCCGGGTATGGATGAACCCGCCTTATGGTCTGCAGGCCGCTGGATGGCTTAGACGATTGGCTGACCACGGCAACGGCATTGCCTTGATTTTTGCCAGAACTGAAACAGAGATGTTTTTCTCTCAAGTCTGGGACCGGGCTGATGGGCTGCTGTTCCTACGCGGTCGGCTTTATTTCCATCACGTTGACGGGCGCCGAGCTGCGGCCAATGCTGGCGCCCCGAGTGTGCTGGTTGCGTATGGACTGGATAACGCGCATGCGCTATCCGTGGCCGGTATCGGTGGGCATTTTGTACCTCTTCGCCGATAACCCTGCCAAGGCAGCCAATAATCGGGCACAATGATGCCTGCCCGGCCTCTGCCGGGGATGAGGCGCCGACCCATGAGTGACGCAATTACGCTCGAAGAGGCGCGGGCGCAGCTCCGCGCATTGCTGTGCATCCCGCAGGACGGGATTCTGCAGACCACCGTCAATGGCACCACGACCATCTACCGCAGCCTGAAGGAAGTGCGTGAGCAGATTGAGTATTGGG
>SXGQ01406257.1_pt1 | contig 39754 bp, 43 predicted proteins | sample 3178371 | NCBI WGS metagenome assembly SXGQ01 (sample SAMN11356859, study PRJNA531348) | freshwater metagenome | isolation source: freshwater sample F1-20 | place: China: Fuxian Lake, Yuxi | collected 2017-12-25
AGGGGCTGGCCTTCTCTCGGTACTCCAAGCCTTTCGCAGCAGCATTGGCCGCACCCTCGGGCGGGGTGAAGTCGATGTGCTCGTACTTCTTGGGGGTGTCGGCGCGACGGCGGAACATGGGCGTGGTTCACCTTGCCTCGGGGCGGTGCATAGGCTCGCCACCGCTTGCGGGCTTCACGGAAACTTGCGGGAGGGGGTTTCGGGGGACAAGGGTGCCGCGTACACCGTACACCACCACTACACCCGCCCCGTCTCACGGGCAAAGGAGCCGAACATGGCCGCTCACGGTCTGACCATCATGAAGCAGATTTTGACGGTGCTGCGCGAGCAGCCCCACCGCGCAGCGGACTATGCGCGGGGCGCGCTCTCCGCGCCGGGAACCTGCTTCACGGCGGGCTTCAACATCGGCTATTGGGGGCGCATTGAGAGCGTCCTCGACAGGTTGAGCCGGGGGAACGCAACCCTCGACACCCTGCACGAAGTCGTGCAGGAAGCCCTCGTGGCGCACCTGTGGATGGAGGCGTACCCCACGCTTGAGTCCATCCGTGCCGCCAAGGCGGCGTTCGTGAAGGACGGCACCCCGCACTTCCGCAAGCGCATGGACGCCTTCGACACGGGCGACCGCGCCGCGCACATCAAGGCGCGGCGCATGGTGCGGGACGCCTACCCGCTGACCCCCGTTCACGAAGCCCTGCTTCGGGATTGGGCCGTGCGCGTGACGGCGTGAGCCCTGCGCCAGTAAGGCTCACGGTAGACCTCGTGCCCGCGAGCCAATGGGGCGACAACTTGCGCTCGCGGTTGCGCCCTTCGGAGTGGGACAGGCTGCGCCGTGCCTGCTACGAAGCCGCAGGGCACAAGTGCGAGGTCTGCGGCGGCAAGGGCCGCAAGTGGCCGGTCGAAGCCCATGAGCGGTGGGAGTACGACACCGAGGCTCGGGTCCAACGGCTCGTGGGGCTGATAGCCCTCTGCCCGTCCTGTCACGAGGTCAAGCACATCGGGCGAGCGTTCGCCGTTGGGCGTGGCCCGCAAGCCGTCAAGCACCTCCGCAAAGTGAACAAGTGGTCGGAGCAGGAGTGCGCCGACTACCTCGACGCAGCGAGGGCTGAATGGGAGGAGCGGTCCCGGCACAAGTGGACCCTCGACATTTCGTTCGTGGAGGGGGTTTCGCGGTAGCCCCGTGCCGCGTACTCCTCTCACACCCCCGTCCTGTTTCACAGGCAAGGAGCCCCACCATGACGACCCTTCCCGCCCTCGACGCCGCGCTCGCAACCCTCCGCGCTCGGGGCGAGGCGGCTCGCCGCCTCCTCGACGGCGCGGACACGGCTCGGCGCGAGCGCGCCACCACCGTCAAGGTGGCGTGGGCCGTCGCCCGCAACGGCGGCGGCACCCTCGTTGCCCGCGTCCTCGGCACCGAGGAGTACGCGGTGCGCGTGGACCTCGACCGCGCCACCTACAACTGCACCTGCCCCGACCACGGGCGGGTGGGGGCGTGCAAGCACACGCTCGCGGTTGCGGAGCGGTGGGTGGTGAACTTCGCCCGCCCCGAGTGGGTGCGGGTGAACGGGGAGCGCAAGGCGCTCGCCACCGCCCTCGACATGCTGGACGAGCGCGAGGCGCTCCTCGCGTAAGGGTCAGAAGCGGTCGCCCCCCTCCTTGGGAGGCGCGTGCTTCAACCCAAGGTTCTTGGCGACCTTGGTGACGACATCGCTCTCCTCCGCGAGTTTCCGGCCCACATCGCCGTAGATGCCACGCATGACTTCGTTGAAGGTCGGGTCGTTGACCGTGAACAGGTCGCGCTCCACCTTCTCCTTGACCGCAATGGGGTCAAGGTTCAGAAGTTCAAGGATGGTGTCCACATCGAGCGACCCCTTCGTGTAGAGGTTGTAGAGCGCGTCGAAGGTGTCGGAGTTGTCCCGCAGCGCGAGCCGCGTGAACGACAAGCGCGGCACGAGGACTTGCATTTCGCCGTACTCGTCCTCCTCCACGAACCCCATGCGCGCACACATGGGCCGGAAGAAGGCGTTCTCCGCGAGGTCTTGCACCTGCTCCCGCAGGAGCATGTAGCGGGTGTTGATGACCTCCAAGTTGATGCGGTCGCCCGAGTAGGCACTCTCGCCCGAGAGCAAGCCCTCCGTCACGCCCAAGCCCGCGTACAACTGCCGGTCGGTCATGTCGTACTCGGTGCCGAGGTCGAGAAGCCGTTGGTCGGCCCCCATTTCTTCCCAGTTCACTTGGAAGTTGGCGATGATGGAGTAGTCAGGGTCTTGCAGGGCAAGGTCCACCTGCTCACGCAACGCCTCGACATCGGCTTGATCCATGTCCTCGGCGTACACGAGCCGGATGGGCGTCATGTGCCGCGAAGCAATGCTCGTCTGCGCCTGCCGCAACTTGTCCCGGTACACCAAGACGCGCATACAGCGTTCAAGGATGCTGCGACCGCGCTGCTCGTAGTCGGACTTGCGGTTCGCCATGTAGTAGACGAAAGAGCCCGCGTCGGGGTCGGTGTTCAACGGGATGTTCGCACCGTTACGCACCGCTGCCACCACGTCCGGCGGCATGGAGGCCACGACCCGCTGCGCGTTCGTGTCCCCCGAGTCGGACTTCTCAATGATGCTCTTGGTCTTGCTGTCGGGGATAAGTTCAAAGATGCGCTCGTCGGTGAAGTTGAAAGACTCGACCCGCACCTGCTCGGGGGGCAAGCACCGCACGCCCGTCCACCCCTTGTAGTTCTTCCGCAGCCACCGGGCAGCGCGCTCGTCGGCGTCGTCCCGAACCACCCACCGCTCAATGGCCTCGCCGTCCTCGTCCAGTTCGCGCAGGACTTCTTCGCGGACTTCGCGGGGCATGTCAGGGTTGGCGTCCTCGCACCAAATGAAAACCTCGCCAATGAGGTTGCGCTCGTGGACAATAGCAATGAGCCGGTGGAGCAACCCAATGCGCTGCGCCCACCGCTCGCAGAAGCGCGTGGCTTCCTGCGCCAACTCGACGTTCTTGGCCTTCGGGCGAGCGATGCGAATCTTGGAGAGCGGCAGTTCGGTGTGGAGGTCAATGGCCTGCCCGACGAACGGCTCCGAGCGGTAGAAGAACCTGTAATAGTTCCATTGCTCGTGGAGGCTTTGCGGGAGTTCAAGGAAGTCGGTCGAGAGTTCGGGCGAGTAGAAGTTGCCGCCCATGCCCTGCACGGTGCCTGCGCCGCCCAAGCCGCCCCCAATGGAGGCGAACTTGGAGCGCATGGCCGTTGTGGCGACCTTGCGAGGCTTGCCCGTCTTGGCCTTGGACTTGCCGTCACCCGAGGGAACATGCCCGACCGGCGTAGCGTCGTCTTGCTCACGCATCGAGTGCCTCTACTTCTGGTGCCGGGGGTGGGGGTGGTTCGGAGGGTGGAGGCGGTTCGGGAGAGGCAGCAGCGGCAACCTTGGCCGCCCGTCCTGTGGAGGGCTCGTCCACGGGGTCGAAGGGTGATGTGACCCTGCCCGTGTCTTGCAGCATTCGGAGCACGCCTGCGAGGTGCCGCGCCACGCGCCGGGAACGCAGCGTGTGGGTCTGCTCCACCGCCCGCAACGCCGAAGACACGGCCTGCGCCGCAGCGCGCACCTGCCGCTCCACCAAGCGGTCTACTTCGGCAGGGTCGAGTGTTGCGGGGCGGGGCATGACGACCTCACGGACAGAGTACCCGCCGTCAGTACTTGAGGTCGAAGCCGAGGCGGTTGTTGTTGGTCGCGTTCGGCACCGCCGAGCACACGCCCACGACCTTCGGGGAGGTCACACCCACGAGCGCAAGTTCAATGTCGCTGTCGTTGCAGAGGAAGCCGTTCTCGCTCACCTTCAAGTTCTCATTGAGGACGTAGGTGATGGGGAGGTTCGGGTCGCGGACGCCGCCGTTCAGTTGGTACTGCTCGTAGACCTTGAAGTAGCAGCGCGTCCCGCCCGCAATGATGGTGGCGATGTTCTGCCCGCCCTGCCCGTTCGCAAGGAACTGGTGGCTGATGTAGTTTTCGGGGGAGCCGACACCCGTGCCGAAAGGCGGGGGGAACGGCTGATAGTCCTCGGACTGAAAGAGCAGGAAGCCCGTGCATGAGTTCCCGTCGCTCGCCTCTACGGTGAAGTCGTAGTCACCGGGGACATAGCGAACCCACAAGCCACCGCGCCAGCCTGTCGAGAGCAGTACCGGCCCCGGCTGCACGAAGAAGCGGTCGCCGCGCAGGTGAAGTTCAACATCCCCACAGTCCTCGACGCAGGAGTTCTGGATGATTTGACGGGTGGGGGGCATGGTTCAACTCCACTTCGGCTTTGGCGGCAGCACCCCGCTGTTGATAGCCGCAGTAATGACGTTGCGGAGCAGGGTCACCTGCTCCGAGGAGCCGAGAAACAGGTCAGCCCACGACCCCCCAAGTTGGGCGAACACCTCGCTTACGCGGTCGCACGCCTCGGGGTCGGGCAAGCGGTGCTTGTCCTTGAAGTCGGTTTTGAGCAGCCGGGCAATGTAACGGTGGCTTGCGCGCATGGGCGTTTCGGAGGAGTACGGGGGCATGGTCACCACCTGTTCTTCTTGTTGACCTTGGGCACCATGCGGTCAGGGTGGCTCCCCGTCCGTTTGAGACGCAGGAGGTTGCCAACCGGAGACACCGTGCGCGACATAGAGGCAAGCGAGCGGGACGAGTGGACCCCGGTGATGGTGACGGGCTTGCCTGCCTTGGCAGTAGCAATCCACACCATGCGCGCGAGGGCGTCCGCGAAGTCGTCGTGCTTGCCGTCCATGTTCGGGGCGGACACGAGGATGACGTACTTGCTGATGACCTCGGCTTGGAGTTCCAGCAGTTCTTGAAGGTACTCCGCGTGCTCCTCGCCCTCGGGCTTGGGCCAGTCAAACAAGACCAGCCGCTTGTCGAGCATCATGTCCTTGAAGTTCTGAAACATCTGCGAGGTGAGCGAGCGCGTGTGGTGGACGGACTTCATCTGCCCGAGCCCGCGTTTCGCAAGGGCCTGCTCCATCGGGATACCGGCCCATTGGTCGAAGATGCCCTCGCTTATGTAGAACTGCTTGGAGAGGCGCTCCACCCAATCCGCCACATCGTCAAACTCCAACCGCTCTTGGTCGCGGTAGTTGCCCTCCCCGGCACGGATGCGGTCAATGTAGTCGAGGGCTACCTTGCCCTCGGGCGTGACATGCCCAATGGCGACCGAGGTGTAGTCGCCCACGAGCGCCACATCGAGCCCCATGAAGTGCGGGTAGCGCGGGGCACCACGGGTCTTGGGGCGGGCGTCAGGGTCAATGCAAGCGAACAGGTCGTCCGCGTTCTCAATCCAGCCACGGGTCCGGTCGGTGAACTGCGCGCCGAACTCGGTGAAGAACACGCGGGGGTCTTTGAGGTACGACCCCTCAAAGGTGCCTGCGGGAACGGTCGGGTTGACCTCCCAAGTCGGGGCCTCAATGCAGAGCATGTTGTCTGCGGCCACGCCGCCCGTGAACCCGAGCGTGTACTGCTTGTAGAACAACCCCTGCTTACCGAGCGGCGACGAGATGAGGATGATGCGGCCCTCGTTCTCTCCAATGGGCTTGGTCGTGTTCTTCGGGTCTTTGGGCGAGAAGGTGCGGGTAGACGGCTCGACCGCTTGGTACACGTCGTCCGCCGACGACTGCCCTTCGTCGGTGAAGTGGGCCACCTCGTCCAACGCGACGAGAATGTTGGCACCGCCGCGCAGACCCTTCGCCACGCAAGAGCGGAAGGTCACATTGATTGAGTAGCGGGCCTTCGGGTTGTCCTTGTAGGAGCCGTACCGCTCAATGTCGAAGGGCGTCTGGAAGGTGGCGAACGACTGCGTGGCATTCGCCATGTACGCCTTGAAGAAGTCGCACTTGGAGAAGTGCCCGCTTGCCTCCCGGTACAGCAGCCCGGCTTGGTCCTTGTCGGTTGCGACCGAGATAAGTTGGACGACGTTCGACTGCGAGGAGCCGTAGTACGCCTGCGGGTTGCCTTTGAGCAGCAACTTGTAGGTTTCATAGGCAATGATGCACGAGGTGATGAGCGTCTTGCCCGAACGCCGTCCGACCGAGAGCACCATTTCCCGGCGCTCCTTGCCGGGAACGACCTCACGGACATTGCACCGCCCGTCGTCGTACAGATAGCGCAGGTAGCCCGCCTCGGTCATGTACCGAAGGTTCTGCCGCCGCCAGTCGGTGACCGGAATGCGGAGCGCGTAGAACCCGTCGTCGTCCACAAGGTCAAGCCGGTACTCGGGGTGGTCTACCGGAATGGGCTGCGCGAGGTCGAACCCGTGCGGGTTGTCGTCCAGTTCCAAGCCGTAGTGGGCTTTGAGGATGACCCGTTGCACGGGGAACAGGCGCAGCCCGAGCCCCCACGGGGCCTCAATGAAGGTGATAACGTCTACACCCTTGTCGGTCGCGTCCGAAGTGGTACGCCGACCCGCTGCTATGGCAAGGTCGGCAAGGCTCACTTGGTCGCCTCACGCATACGGGCCTTGGCGTCCTCGGCCCACCCGTCCGCGAGCCGCTTGGACAACTTGGCGAAGACCGTCTCAATGTGCTCGGGGCGCATACCGCTGTCGCCCATAGCCCCGCGCACCGTCTCCAACATGAACGAGAACAGGGTCTTGAAGGCCACCCCTTCCATGTCGATGGTGCCCGAGTCCACCTTCTCGCGCTTCTTCAACCATGCGTCGGTCATGGTCTTGATGGCCCGAACGCGCTTGGACGAGATGTTGGAGGTGTCCTCGCCCTTGCGCTCGGCCTCGCGGCGCTCAAACTCCAACGAGGTGATCTCCACCGCCAGCCCGTTCATGAGCGTGTGGAACACCGCGTCGGCTTCGGAGTTCTGCTTCGTGACGGCCACGAGGTCCGAGAGGGCTTCGTGGTTGTCCTTCGCCTGCGAGACTTCTTCGGCCTGTTTGGACACCGGGGGCAGCGCGGACTTCGCGGTGGAGCCTTGCGGACGACCGGGAGGTGTCCGCATGACAATAGGCTTGCCCGCAGCGGTCAAGTCCACCGTGTCGGTGTCGAGAATGTCGGGGACCGCCTTGTAGTACTGCTTGCCCTCCGCGCTCGTGACACGAACGCGGGAAATGCCTTGGGGCAACATGGCGAGTAGTTGGGCGCGTTCTTCTGCCGTCATGAGGCACCTCTACCGTTGTGCCCCCCCACCTTACCGTCGCCCTACGGCACGATGAGCACGGGGCCAATGTACGGCTCGGCCCCTGCCATGCGGTTGGGCGGGGAGAAAGTGAAGTTGTTGGGGGACGCCCCGCCCGCGTAGAAGGCGACCTCGTTGCCGAGCGGGCCGGTCAGCCCCGTGACCGTTACCACGGCCCCCGCCGCGACTGCCGAGTACTCTGGCGTGGCGTCAATGGCCGCAGCGAGGTTCGCGGCTGTGTTGTTGACCCCGGCCCCAATGGCGAAGTCCGACCCCGACAAGAACTCGTACTTACCCACGGTCACGGTGGTCGGGCCGAGGAACGAGTTGCTCGCAACGGTCACGGTGCCCGAACCCCGAACGGGGGTGTCGGCCACGGTGTAAGTGGCATGGCCCACGCGGGTGGCGGTGCCGGGAGTGGACCGGGACCGAGGGAAGGTCGTCTCACCACGCCCACCGACCTCAATGAAGTGCTGCACGGTGAACGCCGTGCGCTGCTTCACGGGGTTGAACGCAGCCCCACGGGACGGGTCAGACCCCCCTTTGAGGTTGGCGACGAGCATGGTGAAGGGCTTCTGCCCCCCGACGACCTTCTTGTTCATCACTCACTCCTACGGCGGGCGAGCGTCCACCCGCCCTCGGGGGTGAGGTAGGTCCAGTCTGCAAGGGTCGCGCCCTTCACGCGCTTGCCCGTGTCCTTCTCCACCTTGGGGTCCACGGTTTCCAAGAGCGCGCGGTTCAGCGTCGAGAGCGTCTTGCCGCCCGGCTGCCGCAAAATCTCCTTGGTGGTGGGGGGCGTTTGGTTGACACCCTCCTTCGCCTCGGACTTGGAGATGTCGAGAATGGGTGCGGCCTTCTGCGCGACGGTCTTACTGTTGGTGATGGCACCCGTCTCCGCGAACTGCCGCGTCTCGTGGAACTTCGGGTTCATGTTGCGGAAGGCACCCTCGGCGGACGGTGCTCCCGAGTCGGAGGGTGCAGAAGTCAAGTTGACCGCTGCCCGAAACGACCCATGAGGCTTCGTGACACGCCTCGGCGGGGGGCGCCGCCCGCTGTCGTCCTCGGTAAACCCGCCGGGGTTGGCAAAGTTCTTGGAGAGGTACTTGTCTGCCGCCTCAAACGAGGAGAACGGGCCGTACCAATGCTCGATGCTGCCGTCCCAATACTCCCGCTCGTCGTCATCCTCGGGCGGGTAGTCAGAGAGGCCCATGTACCACTTGCCGTCATTAGCCTTGTAGAAATGACACTCTTGACCCGTGCTGGCCTTCTTGTTGCGGGGGAACCGCTTGTTCACGAGCGAGGCCACCCGCCCCGCAGGGGCCTGCACAACCTGTTGGAGCAGGTAGGCGTTCGTGTCGTGGGCGTTCGCCGTCGCCATGATCCAGTCATCGAGGCCAAGGGTCATGGCCCGCGCTGCCTTGATGGAGTCGTAGGCGGCTTGCAGGACCGCCTGCACATCACGCTCGGACTGCAAGCCGCGCATGTGGTGGTCCGCCACCTTCGACCAGCGCGAAACCCACGAGAGCACCAACTCGACTTGCGGCACAAGTTCTACGGCGTCGGCACCGAGGTAGCCGACCGCCTTCTCGGCCACGGCGTCCACTTCGGCCTGCACCGACTCGTAGAGCCGTTGGAACAGGAGGTGGTTGCCGTAGTACGCCTGCCCCTGCGCCTGCCAATGCGAGGTTTGGTAGGACATATACTGCGCCCGCAGCACCGAAAGGATGCCTTGCAAGCGCATGGCGACGACTTCGGACTGTTGGGCAGAAGGCGAAGGCATGGCTACTCCCACGGGTTGCTGACGAACAACCCGCCGAAGGCGACTTCGTTCACCTTGTCGTTCTCGGGGAACGCGGTGAGGGAGAAGCCGTCAAGGGAAGCGTTGTGCAGGTTGAACTCGCCCTCGTCGTAGGACGGGGCGAAAAGCGAAGCGGTGGCGGCTTGGTCGTCCATGTTCGCAGCCCGAATGTTGGCCTGCTTCATGGTGTCGAGAGTCGCGCCGAAGTCGCTTCGGGCGACGAGCACCTTGTTGTAGAGGGCGCACCGCTTCGTGCCGTCCTCGTGCGTGCGGGCGTGGACACAGGAGCCGCACTTGTTCGGGATGGCGAGCAGCGTCTTGACTTGGTTGGCGCGGTGTTTGAGCGCCCCCTGCTCACAGCCCTTCACCCCGTCCGCCGTCGCATAGGCCGACGCCTCGATGTACAGGAAGCCAGCACCGCCCTCGTGCTCCCGACGCGCAGCCGCAATGTTCTCATGGGCAGCGGTAAGCACCTCGGAGGCGAACCGCTTCTCCACGAGCGCGTCGAGGTCGTTGCCCGCGAAGCCCTCGTTCATGGCGCGGCGAACCCACCCGACCACGGACTGAACCGTGGAGGGGGAGACGGCACTCGCGGCCTTCTTCGCCACATGCGCCGCGTACTTGGCTCCCGCGTACTTGGTGGGCGTGCGGTCGGGTTCGGCCAGCGCGTTCGTCTCACGAAGCAGCGGGCCAAGTGCCCGGCCTGCGAGGCGCACGTCCTCGGGGTGGACCGTGCGGGTGATAACGTCCTTGAGGGCAGCACCACGGAGGCCGTGCTCGACCGCCTTCTTGACCTTCGCCACCGCCGACGCCACGCGGGACTGCTGCGCGGCCTGCTTGCTCGCCTGCCATGCGTTTGCGACCTGCTCGGTGGGGGTGTGCTTCACCACGCCCGTGAAGGGGCGCAGTTGTTCTCCCGCGTACTTGACCGGGGTGCGGTCGGGCTCGGCAAGAGCGTTGGTCGCCCGCAGAAGCGGGGAGAGTTGAGCACTTACGAGCCGGAAGTCCTCCGGGTGTACCGTGCGGGAAATAGCCTCTTGGAGTGCGGCCCCTCGGATACCGTGCTCAATGGAGGTCTTGATCTTGTTGACCGCCGCAGCAACGCGAGCCTGCTGCTTGGCGCTCTCCCGTGCCTGCCACGCCCCTTCGACCTGCTCAACGGGGACGGCGCGGGCAAGCCCCGCGAAGACCCCCATGCGGGCACCCTCATAGGTGCCGTTCTTCGCGGCTCCCGCGAGAGCCGCTGCCGCCTTGAGCACGTCCTTCGGGTGAGCAGTAGAGGCAGCGAGGCGGTCGCGGTCAGCGGGGGAGAGCAGGTGGTTCTCTGCCATGCTCGCCAACTTGCGGTGGAGCGCAGCGCGCACCCGTGCGTCGTGGGCGGGGGCCGGGTCGTAGACCTTGCGCTCGACCTTGGTGTTGGCGAACGCCGTGCGGGCCTCTCCACTCGACACGCGCTCGGAGGGCGTGACATGCGTGGGCAAGTTCTCACCCGTCGCCACCCGCTTCTCGGGGAGGGACAGGAACGCGACCCGCAACGCCTCACGGGGGTCGCCCGAAGCCACACGGCGTCCGGCATCCCGCAGCCGGGGGGCGTAGTAGGCGTGTGCCTCGCGCCACGGGACTTCGGTGACCACGCGCCGCCCGGTCAGGGTGCAACGACCGTCCTGCACCCAAGTGGCCGACTTGAGAACTTGCGGAGCCACGACGAGGTAGCGGGCGTCCTTGGCCGTGCGGCGAAGGTGCTCCGTCCACTTGCCCTGTTCATACTTCGGGTACGCCGAGTGCCGGACGAACACGTTGCCTGCGAGGCCGTGCTCGGCCTGCACCAACTTCATGGCAGCGCGAATGCGGTGGGCGTCGTGCTTGCCCACGTCGAGGTAGGTCGCACGAAGAATGTCCGCGAGCGGGTGGCCCGCCGCAGAGCGGCGCATGGCCTGCGCGACGAACGCCGCAAGGTCGCGCTCGGTGGCGTGCTTGACGGTCGGCTCGTCGTCCTGCTCGGCAAGAGCGGCTTGCTTCAAGTCGCGCTCGTAGACCCGCAACCCGTCCGTGGGGCGGTTCGCACCCCACAGTTCTTCCAACTCGGGGACGATGTGGACGGGGTTCTCGGGCAACCGCTCCAAGTCCTGCACCGCCTCGGAGAGCCACGAGTGCTCCGCGAGGTTCGACGCTTCTTTGAGCAAGTCGTCCAGCACAAGGTGCTCGGACGCGCCACGGTTGATGCCCGTGGGGGTGGCAGGGGCCTCTTGGGTCACGGGCGCAAGTCCGCGCCCGCCGTACATGACGCCCGAGCCGTAGTCCATGTCCTCGTAGCCATCGAGGCCGTAGTTCGACCCCATCGTGGGCGTGAGAAGGTCTGCGGGCAGGTGGGCTTCGCCAAGCACCTCAACGGAGGCAACGACGGGCTTCTTCTTCATTGTTGCTCCACGAGGTTCCGCTCAATGAGGGCAAGGTCGCGGGCCAACCGCTGCATCTGCTCGGGGGAAAGGTGCCCGCTCGTTGCCGCCGCTCGGAGGAACCGCAGCGAGCGCGTGACTTGCGCCCGCTTGTCGGAGGCCGTCTTGCGCGGCCCGGTCGTCATGGACAGGGTGCTGCCCTCCTCCTCTTGAGCCCATGCTTCGGGGTCTTCCTTGATTTCTTCTGCCTCTTGGACAATCTCTTTGACCTCCTCGCGGTCGCGGGGGGTCATGGTGTCCTCGGCAGGGTTCCAATGCGGCGCGTTGAGTTCGTCGTAGATGGTGTCCGTCAACGAGGACAACGCCTCCACGCAGTTCACCAACTGCCGCCGCATGTCGGAGATCTTCTGAATGTAACCCTTGCCGCCGAGGTTCCCGTCCGGTGAGACGTTGCTGCTCTTGATCTTCGTGAAGCGCGTGTAGGCCGAAGCCACATGGCCGAGGGCCATGAGCGACGAGCGCAGGGTCAACGCAAGCGGTTTGAGGTGCTTGGCATTGAACACGAACTGCTCGTCAATGTCGCGCTCGGCAGGACCGGGAGGCCCCCAACCCCACTCGGACTTGTCACCCGAGCGGTCTTTGACGAAGCGCACTTCGCCCGCCACCTTCGGGTGGCGGGCAAGATAGGCGGCAAGTACGCGGTTCGGGTCAGCGGACAAGGCGAACGCTCCTACGGGGAGGCGGGCGATAAGGCGACTACCGCCCCACACGCTATCCTTTGAGGGGCTCACCGCTTTCGTCAAACAACCGTTCAATGAGAAAGCCCCCGGCGTCCTGCTTCAAGGCCCACAGGTCGCGGGTGCTCTTGTGAATGAGCGTGTCGCTGCCGACCTTGGTGAAGAACGCGGTCAAGTCACCGAGGCTGGCAATGCGGCGCACGGACGCCTGCCGCTTGACCCGCCCCGCAGGCTGGCCCGCCAACCGCAAGTGCTCGGCGTGGACAGGGAGGAACCGCCCGTCGTCCCACGAGACGAACACCTTGCCCTCGTGCGAGGTGAGGTTCCCGCCCGCGCTCTTGACATGCACGACGCTGCCCATGCTCCCCGTCTCGGGCGGGTTCTCGTAGGAGAGGACCGCACCAAGCCCACCGACGAAAGCAACCCGAGTGCCGACCTCGACCGGGAGGGAAAGCGCCTGCTTGGCCCGGCCCGCGTCGGTGAGGGCGCGGACGCCCTCAAAGGACTCGCCAATGGCCTTGCCCGACAGGTGCGTGTCCATAGCAGCCGTAAGCAACTGCGAGGAGGAGTTCTCGGTAAGGGAAGCCCAAAAGTCGCGGCTCATGGTCACACGCTCCGAAGAATGGTGTACCGGACGGTCGTGGTCGCAGCAACGGAGGCGTCCACGGTGAAGTCGGTGGCCGTGCGCGCCGTCACGGCGAAAGTTTCAGCCGTGCTGCCCGTGTCGAGCAACACCGAGTAGTTCGCATTGGGGGCGGGGGCGTCAAGGTTCACCGTCTCGCTCACGGAGGCGGCGAAGGCCACGCTGCCCGAAGCGGTCGTCTCTGCGAGCGTAGCCGTGGGGTCGGCGGTCACCGCACCACGGGTGGACTGCGAGAGGGTCGCCGCCGTTGTGTCATTGAGGGTGAGCGCCCCAAGAGAGGACCGCACCACAGAGAGAACTTGGTCCCCCGCCTGCCCGACCGTGCCCACCGAAGGGCAGTTCGCAAGGGTGAGCGAACCCGCCCCGTCGAGGTCACACAGCACGTCCCCGACTTCGCCGCACCCCGAGAGCAGGTACGCACAAGACAGGTCCGAAGGCCGGTCAGCCGTGGTGTCGTAGGACAGGTTCACATCGGACACCTGCTCCACGCCGAACACGCGCAACGCGGCGCAGTTCTCCACAAGGACTTGCGCCGTGGAGGACGAGCCTCGGAAGGTGCCACCCTGCACCCGAATGTGGTTCGCCGTGTCCCCGCGAACGGTGTAGCCGCCTGCGGCGCTCGCCACGAGTACACAGTCCTCGACCAGCACTTCTCCGAGTGCCACGGTGCTGCCCGCCGAGCCGCCGCCCGCAAAGGTGGCTCCCGACAAGGTGAAACCGCCCACCGGAGTCGTGGTCGCCGTGAGCGTGTAGGCGTTCCCACCCGCTCCCGGCGTGTTGGCGGACAGGGTGACGACGGGGCCAACCGCCGTCGCCGTCACGAACGCGGCGAACGAGTTGGCCGGGTCGTTGACCGCTGCTTCGATTTCCGCTGCGATAGCAGCGGGGGTCAAGAACGCTACGCTGAAGTCGTCGCTGCCCGAAGTGCGGGAAGGGCAGACCGCCGTGAGCGTGACCCCGTTGATAACGAGGGTGTCCCCCGCCGCGAGAGGGGCCGAGTTCACCGTCACCGTGGCCGAAGCGAAGGTGAACGCGCCGTCTACCTTCACGCAGGCGAAGCCCGCTTGGTTGTTGGTGATGGTCAGCCCGCGCAGAACGACATTCTCGGGCACGGCCCCCGGCGAGGCAACGACCGTCACCGTGTCGCTCGCACCCGAGTTCTGCAAGTAGACGCCACCGAGGCCAATGAGGGCCACACCGTCCTTCTCGACGGTCAAGTTCTCGGTGTAAAGCCCCGGCAGGACGAGCACGAGGGACGGGGCCGAGGGCGACGAGGTGTTGGGAATGGCATCAAGTGCGGCTTGGACGGTGGTGTATTCGGCCCCCGAGCCGCCCGAACCGACAATGAAGGTGCCCGTGACACCGTTGAGGCTCAATAGGTCTTTGAGCAAGACCCCGGCGGTCACAACGGCGTCGGTGAACTTCAATGACCCGGTGGCCGAGTCGCGGTTGATGAGGAGCGTCTGCCCCGAACCCGGCTCGACTTGCAGTTGGTCAATGAGAAACGGCGGCTGCGGCATGGCGGGTTCCCGTTAGATGAACACATCGAAGCCGACTGTCCCCGTGAAGGTCGCGGCGGCTTGGATGGTGAACGAGGTGGTCGTCTGCCCCGTGACGCGCAGCGGCACGAAGGAGTTGGTCGTGACTTGCACGCGGTAGTTCGCCGTCGCAAGCGCCGAGGCAAAGGTGTAGGTCTTGGTGTTCTCGGAGACGAAGGTGAGGGTGCCGTTGACGGCAGAGGTCGCAGCCAAAAGAGCCTCCACCTGTTGCATGGCGGTGCTGATGTCGTTGGTGACGGTCTGCGGGATGGGCGAGTAGGGGCTGATAATGAACCCGTAGGGGTTCTGAATGTCCCGCACCGCGAGCACGCCGACGCTGTTGGAGACAATGGTGAAGGTGTACTGCTCGGCAGGTGTTCCCGAGCGGTACACGAACTCCGACTGCACAAGGGTCGCGGCCATCACCAAACTCCGATGGTTTCGCACCCTCGGGCCTGCAACCACTTCTCCAAGGCGAGCATGGCCGTGCGGTTCTGCGACCACACGGTGAGGTGGTCGAACTCGACTTGCAGCCCGAGGTCAGGAATGGGAGGCACGGAGGCGAGGCGCGTGTTCCCGTTGCGGAAGGAGCGCAGCGCCGCCGGGATGTTGCTCATGTTGTCGGCGGACAAGTAGACCGTCAGGCGGTGGTGTGGGGTCGCATGGGCCTCAACCCACCGCGCCGCCACCCGCTTCGCCATGACAATCCGCTTTACGCAAGAGTGGTGGGACACCGGACGCCTCCACCCCTGCGGTTCTTCATAGCGTAGTCACCGCCCCGGCTTACATGACGAAGTGAATGACGGGCTCGTCCCACTCGGCGCGGTAGACCTCGCGCATGATGTTGAGGTTGTCGGCCACGGCTTGAAAGAGCCGGACATACTTCTCCATGCCGTCGAGGGCTTTGAGCCGGTTCAGCGTGCGGAAGAACCTATGGCGCACAAGCCCTTGGCTCACCCCAAGACTCTTGGCGACCTCGCTTTGGCAGGTCGTCTCGGCCATGCCGACCATGATGCGAATGTCCATCTCGTCGGAGAGGACGCCCCGCATGGCCTTCTCCAACTCGCCCGGCGCAAGTTCGGGGAGCGAGAGCAGGTACTTGATGCGCGCCGCTGCCCGCTGCAAGCGGTAGCAGATGGTCGGCTGCGACACATTGAACATGGAAGCAATGGTCGTCTGCCGTATCTTCTTGAAAAAGTAGAGTTCCACGAAGTCGGCTTCGCGGGGTGGCAGACGGTCGAGCACCTTCCGCACCGACTCGACTTGGGCTTCACTCTCGTCAGAGAGGATGTCCGAGCCGGAAATGCCCATGTTGCCGAGGGTGTCCTCCTCGGAGAAGAAACGCTCCATGTCATTCGGGCTCATGACCCGAAGTCCGTTCCAGTAGTTCGACATGCGGAGGTGCCCCAAGAGTGAAGGGTCAGCCTCCTGTTGACTTCACAGGTCTTACAGAAGTCTTGGGAAGTCGTCGCAGGAGGCGCAATGAGCGCATCTCCACATACACATCTATCGTATCCCCATTGTCCGAGACTACGGAGCCCTCCAAGCCTGCAAGTAGACCGTGCAGGACAAGAACGGGCATCCCCGCAGAAATGGACGAGGCAACGAGTTTTGCCAACCCTCGACGCAGTTCCGCTAACGAATGGTCGGGCACCGTCATAAGCACGCGCATCCCGTTGGGGGAGCGGGTGTGAAGCACCTTCCGAACGAGCGGGGTCGATTCAAGGGCGTAGAGGCTGCTATCGGGAAGCCCGGTAGCAACAAAGACGTAGCCCTCCGTGACGGACAGGACGATAGGCGGGTCGTCGGGCCGAACGGGAGGGTAGAACACGGCGGGAATGAAAATGGGGTGTTCGTCACCGCACTTGAGGTGGCGACGAAGCGCCTCCTCCATTTTGCCTTCTTCTATGGTCCGCTCACCCGCACGGGTGAGTTCAAGCACCGCCCATGTTTGAGCGTCCCGTTCGTCGCGCCTCATCTCTCAACTCCGAGAGACGGGTCGCAAGAGCGTCCCGAAAGATGGTTGGCGGTAGAGCGGCGGGACGGGCAGGGGAGGTTCCTTCCATTGAGGTAGACCGCCGTACCGCTCGCGGGTCGATGTAGACCCCGTTGGGGGTTTCATGAGGAGCGGCGGTGGGCAGGGTCGTGTGTCGAGGGACAAGGGCTGGTGCCACACTACCCACGCGGGAACTTACCGCAGGTGTTGACGGTGCGGGAACCGAGGTTGTGGGGACCGCGACAACTTCGACGGGAACCCTATGCACAACAGGGGTGCCCGAGAGCGCGAAACACGCCTGCGCGACATCGAGCGCCAACGACGCTGGCGCAGGGCGGCGCGGCGGGTCCGCGAAGGTCGCGGCCACATGAAGAACTGCGTCCCCCAAAGCGTCAGCCACCGCCGTGACGCGCTCCCGGTTCCAATAGGCAGGTGGGGGCGCGACCCCAAGCCGGTGCCGGTAGACCACCATGCACGCCTCGGCCAACCGCTCGTAAGCCGCCGAGGGCGAAAGCGTAGTGGAGAGGGCGTCGGCCAACCGCACGCACTCGGCGGTGTCACGCCTCCCCACCGCAAGCAGGAGGTCGAGAACCGTCTCGTTGGCGTCGAGCCGTAGGTACTGCGAGACGGTCTGCTTGGTGACGCCTCCGAGCATGGCGACACCCTCGACCGTTTTGAGGGCGTCCCGAATGTGGCACTCGGTCAGCGCGGCGACCGTGACAAGGGCTTCCTTCTCGTAGGTGATGCCCTCGGCCTCGCAGACCGTGGCAAGGCGTTCGGCAATGCCTTCGGGGGTGACAGCCCGAATGACGAACGCGGGGGCGCACCGGGAGAAGATGGTGCTCCGCATCTTGCCCGGCTCGGTCGTGCAGAAGATGCAGACGAGCAACTTGTCGTCGGTGCCGGGAGCCGTGTCCTCCATCGGCTTCAAGAGCGCGTCAAGGGCCTGCTTGGAGAGTTGGTGTGCCTCGTCAAACAGGTAGATACGCCGCTTGCCCGAGAAGGTCGAGTAGGTGACCTCCTCGGTGATCTTGGTCACATCCCCCTTGCCCGACCGGGTGGCGGCGTCGAGTTCTACAAAGCACTCGCTGGTGCCGCGCTCAATGATGGACTGACAGGAGCCACAGGCGTTGCACGGCTCCCCGTCCACGGGTGCTTCGCACAGCAAGGCCCGAGCAAGAATGCGACCGAGGGTCGTCTTGCCCGAGCCGTGCTGCCCGCAGAACACATAGGACTGGTGGAAGCCGCGACCCTCGCGCACGAACTGGCGAAGAACCTCGACAGAGGCTTCCTGCCCGAGCACATCGGCGTAGTTGAGCGGACGGTAGCGAGTATCGAGGGCCACGGTTCACCTGCGAACAAGGGTCAGGACGAGAACATCTCCTCGACCGCCGACGAGGCGGCGTCTGCGCTCTCCTCGTCGGAGGGGAACCACATGCCGTACCGCTCAATGTTGTCGCGGAAGGCGGACAGGTCGGGCTTCACCACCGACCACTTCATCTCGCCCGACTTCGGGTCTTCGTCCCCGTGGCAGGAGCACAGGAGGTGGTCGAGCAGGGCTTCGCGCTGCTTGGAGGTCAGGCCGTGCTCCCATTGGTCCGCGCCGATTTCCAGCACGAACTTGTACGGCTTCGCGGAGAGGGCGTTGGCGAGGGGGGCCACCTTGCTCGCCTTGCCGAGCACGGCCCGGCCACCCGACTTGCCCGCCTTCTCCTTGAACACGATGGCAATCTCGTCCACGGCGAGAGCGAGGTCGGGGTGGTTGTTGGCGACGAGTTCCTTCATCGTGTCGTAGATGTCGTCTGCGGCGTGCCAGTAGTCAGAAGCCATGAGGGTTCTCCGGTGAGAGTTGAAGGGGGGCGCGGTCAGAGTGGTTAGAGGCGGAAAGCGGTGCGAAGGGCCGCAGCCCCGCCACGCTCCCATATTTCGCCGGGGTCTTTGCCCCCTGCGTAGCGGGTGACATGGCAGGCAACTCCTACCCGTCGCAGGCGTTCGGGCACCCCCGGTACATGCCGCTTCGTCTTTTCGTCGGTGAAGCCCGTGGCTTGGCGGCGGCCTGTCTCGTCGTTGTCGTAGGTGAGGTGGAACAGGGCCTTGGGGGACAAGAACCGGGCCATGAAGTCCACATGCTGCCGGGACATGGCGGCACCGCCCGTAGAGAGCACCGCGTCTCGCTCGGGGACAACATGGGCAAGGCACATATCGAAGATGCCCTCGACCACCCACACGTCCCCGCCCGCCCACAACTTGTGCAGGGCAAGGGGCCACTCCCCGTGAAAGAGCGGGTTCCATGCAGCGTCGGCAAGGTGGTACTTCCGCACCGCCTTCTCCCCGTCCCACCGCCGGAACTCGACCCCAAGCAGCGTGCCTCGGGGCGAGCGCACGGGGATAGACAACCACCCCTGCACTACCTCGCCGTGCGGGCCAAACTTCTTGCGGAAGTCCTCGGCGGGGGCCTCGGTTGGGGGGAGCCGCCATGCCCCAATGCCCATGTTGCGGAACATGCGCTCGGGAAGCCCGCGTCCAAGGGCGTATCCCTCGACTTCTTCGGGGAGGTCGTCAGCAGCGGTCAGGAGCGCGTCGTTGAGCCATGCTTGCACGAAGTCACCGCAGTACGACAACGCCGCGAGAGGCGTTGTGTAGCACGGTGGCGACGGAGCCGTTGCCGAAGTCCAGCGTGAGGCCGACATACTCCCGGTCGGTCGGGACAAGCACCGCCGTACCGACCGGAAGCCACGAGGCCAACACGACCCCCACCTGCTCGGGCGGGTTGAAGTCGGGGGAGTCCACAGCGGTCAGGAGCGTGAGGTCGGTGAACCCGTGCTCTCCCAAGTAGGCGACCCCCTGCTTGACCCCCTCGACGGAGAGCGGGAACACGCTGCCCCACCCCTCCTCCATGCTCTTGGCGGCGACCGCCTCAACAAGTTCTGCAAAGTGCGCGTTCGGGTTCACGGTGCGAATGGCCGAACGCACTCGTCCACCCACCGCCCGCCCTATCCAAGTCACCGCCTTGGTCGAAGTCACGAGGAACGGCGCGAGTTCGGCCTCGACCGGAACTTCGGTCATGAGCGGCACGCCCCCGGCCTTGCGGGTCATGGACACGACTGCGGTGAGAGCCGGGTTCACTTCGACCACCGGCTTGGCGACCACAGGGGGAGGTCGAACTTGGCTTGCAGGGTGTCCCGCTCCTCGGTCACACGGCGCAGGGCGTCCTCCAACTCCTGCACCCGACCTTTGAGGTCAACCGTGACCAAGGCCAAGTCTTTCTCGGTACGCAGGAACCGCTCACGGACCACCTGCACCTCGGTCTGCAAGGCGTCGAGTTCTTCCTGCATGGTTTGAATCGACTCGGCCTTCATAGTGACCTCGCGCCGCAAGTGGGCCTCACTCTCAATGAGCGTGTGGAGGGCTTGGCCCACCATGACCCTTGCACTCTCGGAGCCAACCCACAGAGGCACACCGAAGAAGGTGCCGAGTAGCACCCCGCTCTCTCCGAACGGGTCCATGAGCGGCAGCGCGTCCGGCGCAGGGGGCTCGTCGGAGAGAACCCACATGAGCGCCGCCGCGTCGGGGTACTTGGCCGCGACCTCGGGAATAGGCCCGTCGAACGCGGACTCCAATGCCTCCTTCATGCTGTCCTTCGTGTTCTTGCACGAGTAGGAGGAGCAGCCGGGAGCGAGGTCGGCCCCGCGCTCTGCGTCACACACGACGCCTTGGTTGAGCAGGCACACGCCAACCTCCCCTACGCCGGGGACGTTGTAGGTCGTGTTGTGTTTGCAGGTAGAGGAGGTGCGGGTGAGCGCGGCTTCCAACTCGCGCTTGGCGTGCCGGAAGCGGACCTGCTTCAACTTCTGTCGAACCGCACCTTCGGGCTTCATGTTCTGATCTCGGTGAAGGTGGCTTCCCCGTTGTCCTTGCGAATGCGGTACGCCTTGTGAGCGGCTTCCACGAGCACGGGGTTGTGGGTGACGGCAAGAATGTCCATTCCTACCCGCTCGGACAAGAGCCGTAGGAACTGCCCGACACGCGGGACATACTGCTCGGCCACGGCCCCGAGGCTTTCGTCAAGCAGCAGAAGGGGGCGCATTCCCCGGCGCATGGTCACCACGACGCGGAGCAGCACCGACTGCACGACCGACACCGAGCCGCCGTAGGCGTCGGTGCTCGCAGCCTCGGTCTTGACCCCGTTCGGCTGCGTCTGCACCGTGTAGAAGTCTACGGACACCTTGCCGCGCTGCACCTCCACTTCGGAGCGCACGGACAAGTCCATGTCGTCAAAGACGGCCTTGAGCCCTTCGGTGAGCAGGCTCTCTGCCGACTTTGCGTTGTCCACCACTTCGCGGTCAATGAGCACGCGGAACAGGTCGGCCACGCGGTCGAGCACTTGGTCCTCCCCCGTGAGCCGTGCCACCTCCCGCTCCGCTTGTTGAAGGCGGGAACGGGCGGCGTCCCTGCGCCCTTCGACCCGCGAAAGGTCGGAGCGCAGGGCACGCACAGCGTCGGAGAGGGTCAAGTGCGCCACACCACCACCGTGTAGTACGAGTTCGCGTCCTCCTCGGACGTACCCTTGCGGAAGGCGAAGAAGCCCCCCTTGCCCTTGAAGTGGACCTCCAAGCGCAGGGTGTCGAGCGAGAAGTGGTCGCAGAACCCGAGCAGGTGGGAGAAGCCGACGCTCGCCCCGTCCACCGGGAACTGGTCGAGGTTCTCGGAAGCGGTGAGGTCCACCGGGTACTCGTCGGTGCCGCCCGCCTCCGAAGGCATGGAGAACACCAACTGCTTGCCCTTCACGGTGAGAAGAATGGCCTCGTTGTCCTTGCTCGCGGACGCGGACAAGACGTTGACGGCGGCGCGGAGGTCGCTCCCGGCGAACTCCACCCACACCTCGGAGGCGTCACTCTCGACGCCCTTCAACTTCGGGAAGGCGGCGTTCGGGCGAGCCACGCCCACATGCGCGCCGTCCGTGCGCCGGAAGTAGACCGCGCTATCGGCCTCCAACACCTCCACGGTGTCGTCCGCCGTGGGCTTGGTCGTCAAGAACTTGAGCACGGCAGGGATGTCCTTGCCTGCCACCCGCAGCCCCATGTCCTCCAAGCCGTCCACATTCACGAGCGACACGGTGCGGCGGTCGGACGACCACAAGCACCCGTCCATCGCCTCAATCTGCGAGATTTCGGGGCGGGTGGTGTCCTCCTGCGACACGAAGCGGCGGGCGTAACCAACCGCAGCGCCGAGGCGGTGGGCCGGAACGCTGCCCGTGCTCGTGGCCCCAGCGAGGGTCTTGTCCCAATACGGGAACTTGCTCGGGTCGAGCGAGCGGAGCCGGATGGTGCTGCGACCGCCGGACACCTTCACTTCGCCGTTGTTGTCCGAGGACAGAAGAACGGCAACGTCCCCGATGCCGCTGACCCACTTGGTGAGACGCCACGCTTCGACGGTGAAGGCGTCCCCGGTCTGACCTTCGACGCGGGCCTTGGTGAGCGGCGCGAGGGAGAAGGTGCGGTGGTGGAACGCAAGAACCTGCGCCACGCCCTCATGGACACGGAACAGGAAGTGCGCGGAGAGGTCCGAACCGGACCCGCTGACGGTGTTGCCGACGATGGCGAGGGCGCTTTCAAGGTCGGACTTGGCAATCTCGATCTTCACTTGTCGTTCTCCATGAAGGGTTGAAGGGCGGTGCGGGCGTCGGCCACCTGCTTTTCCAAGGCGGCGACGGCTTGCTCGTACTTGGCCTGCGTGGCACGCAGGGTGTCGTCAAGCGTGTCGGGGTCGTACCCCTTGTCCCGGCACTCCTGCTCCACGAGCGCGAGTGCCTTGGTGGCGGCTTCCAACCGCCCCGTGATGCGCTGAACGGCAGCGGCGAGTTCGTCCCGCTGCTGCACGGCGACTTTCAGGCGTTCGTCAAGGGTCATGCGTAGGTTCTCCCGTAGTGGGGTCGAGTACCCGTGCGAAGGGGGTGCGGACGCCCCCTCACAGGTCGAGGTCGGTGAAGCCGCCCGTGCCTTCGGGGAGCCCCTCTACCTTCTTGGCACGCTTGCCCGCGTTCTCGGACCTTTGCAGTTGGCGGGCGGGGCAGACCGTCTCGTAGTCGCACCACTTGCACTTCGACGGCGTGGGCGTGGCGTCGAACTTCTCACGGTTCATGCCCGTGCGGGCGTCGAGGGCACGCTGCGCCAGCCCCTTGAGGTCGTCCTCGGTGAAGGGAACCCAATCGACCCCGCTCTCCACTTCGCCCGTAGGCTTGCCGTCCGCCCCCATGATGGGCGTGCCGTGAGGGTAGCGGTAGTAGACGAACCCGAGGCGGTTCGCGTGCTGCTTGTAGGACAAGTAGAACAAGAGCGCGTACCACCGCAGTTGGTCGGGGTCGGTGTACTCACCCTTCGACTTGCTGTTCTTGCCGTCGAGGATGGTGATGCCGGTGTCGTCGCGCCGGATAACCAAGTCGGCCCGCCCGCCCACGGGGTTGTACTTGTCCACCCACCCGAGCAGGCTGACCTCGGCCTTGGCGTAAGGCCCGAGCAGCCGGTTCTCCTTCATGGTGCGGAGGTAGCCCGTGACCCCGTTCTTGCAGACTTCAAGGAGCGAGGTGCGGTCGCCCGCAAGCCCGTAGTCCACATAGTTCTCGGGCTTCGCCACCTGCCGGTCCCACTCCTCCTCCACAAGCGTCATGAGCCGCCCGTGGAGTTCGGCGGGAGCGCGCCACAACTCGTCGTTGTACATCTTCTCGATGGCGTACTGAATGACCATGCCCATGAGCGCATGGTGACGGGACTTCTTCACGGGCAGGGGCTTGCTGCGCCCCGGCCCGCCGCCAACGTCAATGTCGCCCCACCCGCGTCCCCACAGGAACGACTGCGGGCAGTCCTCGTACATCTTCAACGAGGACCAGTAAAGCGTGAAGGGCTTGCGAGGCTTGGTGTCGGGAGGCAGTACGGGCATGGCGCACCTTACCCGTGCGCCTACGACACTCGTTCAAGGTAGGCGAGCGCACGCTCGCGCACCTGCTCGGGGACTTCACCCATGCCCGCAAGCAGGCTCGCCACACCTCCTTCGCCCGGCTCTTGGGCGAGGGTGTCGCGCAGCGTGCTCACGAAAGCGTCCATCTCCATACGCCGGTTGTCCGCACGCTGACGGCGCTCAATGTCGAACACCTCGTCGGCGGGCTTGACCTTCAAGCGGACCACCCGAATGTCCCGCCCCTCGGGCATGAAAGAGAGCACGGCGCACGCGGGCTGACGCTCCACCTCGTCCTGCGAGAGCGAGCCTCGGGTGAGGGAGCCAATGTTCACGAAGGTCTTGTCCCCGAGCGTGGTCACGCCTTGGTCCTTGTGCCAATGGCCGAACAAGAACAGGTCGGGCGCGGTGTCGAGGAGGTCGGAGTACCGCACAATGTCCTCACCCTCAAACATGGTCCCGCCCTTCTCGGAAGCGAGAACATGCCCCACGCAGACAAGGTGGTGCTCGTCGCCCCGCTTGATGCGCCGGAACCTGTCGAGGTCGTACTTCGTCCCGTGGTAGGGGACGCCGACCACGCGGACCTTCACGCCGTCCTGCTCAAAGACGGCCTCGTGTTCGTCGTAGAGGCGCTTGAACACGCCCGTCGAGTACAGCACCCCCAACGGCTGCTGCGGCAGGAACGAGTAGTCGCCGTAGGTGCAGTCGTGGTTGCCGGGCGTGCAGTAGACCGGGCAGGGATAGTCGGCGTGGTGTTCGGCCACCTGTCGCACGAGTTCATGCGAGTTCCGGCTCGGGGACTTCACATGGAAGAAGTCACCCCCGTCGAGCACGGCTGCGGCACGCACCTTCTCGGCCACGGCCCGCACCTGCGTCAACTTGTCGAGGACGGTCGTGGGCCAGTCGTCCTTGCGGCTCTCGGGGCCACGGTCGGCCATGTGAACATCGGTGCGCCAAACGAGACGGACGGGCACGGGAGCCTCCTACCTACGCGGGAGGCTACCCGTTTGCCGGGGAGTGCGGACCCCCGGCACCCGTGTCGCAGAAGGTGTGGCAGACCGGGCACTCGCCCCGGTCCCCAAGCAGCGTGCTGACCTCCTCGGTGAGCAGCGCGAGGTTCTTCTTCGCGGCTTCAAGTTCCCGCGTAGCCGTGGCGATGTCGGCCCGAGCGGTGTTGCGGCGAAGGGCGTAGGTAGCCATGTCTGCAAGGATGCCCTTGGCCTTGTCCACCCGTGCGAAGACCTCGGACGAAGGCACCTTCACGAGAAGGGTTGCGCCGTCGTGGTTGCGCTGCGCCCGGTCCTCACGGGCTCGGGCAGAAGCGAGCCGGTCGAAAAGCCCCCGCAGAAGGGCCGTCTCGGACATGGTGTTATTAGCGGTATTAGCGTCGGGCACGACGACGGCGCTGCTTACTTGCGCGAGGCGCTCTACCTCGCGCAAGTAGCGCGTCCGCTCTCCCAACAACCGAGACACTTCCAGCACCCGAGAACGGGCACCCTCAACGAGAACAACTTCGTCCGGTGTCGGAACGACGCCGACCGGAGCCGTCGAAAGACGGGAGATTTCTTGGTTGGCGGCTTGCTTCCGCGCAGACAGGTCGTGGAGCACGCCGAGGTCGGCCCCGGCGCTCTCCGCGTCTGCGAGGGCTTGCTCGGCCCGTTCTACTTGGGACACGGCACCGGGGAGCGCGTCGAACCCTGCAAGTTCTTGCTCCGCTGCAAGGAGGTCGGCCCGGCGCACTTTGAGTTCGGCCCCTACCGAACGCCGGTCGCTCTCGGCAAGGCGTAGGGCCTCCGTGAAGCGGCCCACCTTGTCCACGTCAGACAGGGCTTCCGCGACCACAGAACCGGGGCGGTCCACAAGGAACAGCACGCCCCCAAACTGCTCGGCTATCTGCGGCCACAAGCGGTCGCTGCCCGCCTTGACCTCGCCCACTCCGAGGGCCGCGACCTCTGCGGGTGCGCCCCGCCCCACGGTAGAGAGAACCTTGCCGTCCACCGTGTAGCGGTTGACCTTCTCGCCCTTCTCCCACTTGACCGTGCGCCCGTCACCGAAGGTGAGGTCCACCGTGAGGTGGCTCTCCCCGTGACGCACGAGCGGGCCGGGAGAGGCGTTGGTGAACACCCCTCGCACGGCCCGCTGGCTTGCGGTCTTGCCCGAGTTGTTCGGGCCGGTCACCACCGTGAAGCCCTCCACGCGGAGGGTGGCGTCACGAATGGACTGCACGTTGCGGATACGGACGGTGACAGACACAGAACACCCTACCCCGTGGGCTACGGAGGTTCGACGGCGGGACTACTCGACAAGCGACGGGTCGATGCCGTCCATGTCGTCATCCTCCTCTACCTCGACCTCCTCGGTCTTTCCGCCCCCCGACAGGAGCGGGAGCACGGCTTGCACGAGAACCTTGAAGTTGTCGGGGGACTTGAGCAAGTCCTTGCGGAAGGACTCCATGCCGTTGTGGCGCATCTCCCGACCGTCCGGTGCCGTCCACGAAAGCCAGTTGCCCGACCGCTTGATGAGGCCGTTGGCGACAGCGATTTCGAGGATGGAGCGGCGGTCGTCAATGCCCTCACCCCACCGGATGTAGAACTGCTCCTTGCGGCCCTGCGACTTCGACAACTTGCACTTGATGACCTTGCACTCGATGATGCCGCCGATAACGCGGTCGTCGCTCTTGTTGGTCAGCGCGTTCACGACCTTCTGCGTCTCGGACTTCACGCGGGTCAACTCCAAGCGCACCGCCGAGTAGAACTTCCAAGCGTTGCCACCCTGCGGCTGCGTGGTCGGCCCGTAGCCCGTCATGCCAATCTTGGAGCGCACCTGCGAGATGCCGAAGATGCAGGTGCCCTTGTGGTTGATGACCCGCTTGAGGTTGGGGAGTTCGCGGCTCCACACCTGCTGCTCCTCACCGACGCGGGACTGCTCGCCCGCCTCCTCGACTTCGCGGTTGGCGATACGCGCAGGGATGGCCGAGCCAATGGAGTCGAACACAATGAGGTCCACGCCCGCCTGCGCGAACACCATTGCCAACTTGATGCCGTCCTCCAAGGTTTCCGGCTGGTGCAACTGGAACCGCTCGGGGTCGAGGATGGGCACGCCGAGGGCTTCGGCGTAGTCGGGAACGATGTCGTTCTCCCAGTCAATGTAGAGAACGGTGCCGCCACGCGCACACACGGTAGCCGCTGCCGTGAGGGCGAGCGTCGTCTTGCCCGCGCTCTCGTGTCCCCACACCTGCGCCACGCGCCCACGAGGCAGGCCGGGGCAGGGAGAGACACCGCGCTTGTTGGGCTCACCTCCAATGAGGTAGTCCACAATGACGCTGCCGGTGGGGAGGTGGGGCAGGCTCTCGGTCATGGCGTCGGGGTCGAGTTCCACGAACGAGGTCTTGACCACATCGGGAAGCATCTTCTTCGCCATTGCCAGCCCCCGCATGAGGGCGCTCGTCCCGGTTGCGACGGGAACTTCGGTCTTGGGAGGTTTCTCTGCTTTGGTCGATACGGGCGTGCGTGCCATGAGTTCAGTCCTTGTGAGAGAGGGTGGTAGACCACATGAAGAAGCGGTCGTCCTCGCGGTAGATGACTCCCCGGCGTTCCTCTTGACCCGCCTTTCTGCCGCGAACGAACTGCTTGATTTCGGTGAAGTACTTGCGCTCCGTGGGGGTCAGAGCGTCCTCGGTGAGCGTCTGCCCGTGAAGGTGCCAAAACCGTCCAGCAAGCCGCGCAACGAGGTAGGCGTCGGCTTCGTTGTGGTTCCACTTGGAGCCGCCCGCGTCGGTCTTTGCGGCCTCCACCATGTCCACCTTGTCCATGACCCATGACTTCGGGCGGTCAAGGGTTTCGCGGGCATGGGCCTTCACTTGGAGTGGCGACCAAAACACCACGTCGCAACCCTCGCTCCGCAAGGCTTCGCACGAGTACAAGAACAACCCGTACATGCCTTCGCTGAACAAGTTGTCGAACACCGGGAACTCAATGCCCACCTTGTCGGGCTTGTGCTCCCGAATGAGGGCGGCAAGGCGGTCCCGCTGCGTCATGTAGCGAACGACGAACTCCATGCTCGCGGGGGTTTGGAACCTTCCACGCGAAAGGCACCTGCCGGGGTTGCCGACAGGTGCCTCCGTGTCGTGCAAGGCCCACCCGAAGTTCGTGAGCGACGGGTCGAGGCCGAGCACCTTCATGGTGCGTCAGTTGCCGAGGATGTTGTCGAGCATGGCGTCCACGTCCTTGGCCGAGGAGCCCGCGCCCACGGGGCCGCCGCTCTCGCCGCCAAGCAGGCTGCGGATTTCTTCGATGGAGAGGTCGCGGGCCATTTCGCGGTGGATGCCCTCGGCGCACGCCTTCGCCTGCTCGATGATCTTCTTGGCCGTCTCACGGTGGAGCGCGGAGTTGCCGCGCAACATCCCCATGAGCAGGTTGTCCTTCTCGGAGGCGAAGGTCATCTTCTGGAACTGCGCGTCGGTGCAGGACGGGGAGATGTCGTGCTCAATGAGCGGGAACCGCTTGTTGGCGTTCTTGATGGTGGCGTACTTCTCGGGGTCGAACAGCCACGGCATGACCGCCCACCCGGTCGCGTTCTTGAACGAGGCGACATCGAGGTTGCCCTCCTTGTCGGTCGGCCACACGCAGACGACGGTGGCGACGGTCTGCTTGGGCGTGCCGAACTCGGCGTAGCCCGGCCCCTTGTACAAGAAGTAGCCGACACCCTGCTTGTAGACGCGCTCGCAGCCGGTGAACCGGATGTTGTCGGGCTTGATGATGGGCGAGCCCTCGGCGTCGAAGTCCTTGTACCAGCAGAAGGTCATGCGGTAGGTGCGGTCCTTCTCGGCCTTGAAGCGGCGGTTCTTCTTGCCGAGCGACTCGTCACCGGAGCCAAAGGAAAAGTCGGTGAAACCGGACGACATGGTGTAGTTCCTTGCGTTGGGGGTTGTGCGGCGGTCGGAGTGAGTGCCAAGAGGCGAGTGGTTGGTGCCGCGTTGACTGTTACCCGCGCCGATAAGGAGGTCACCCCCCTACGGCGCGAAAGTTCTGCTACGGGTCGAGCAGGGAGTTGAGTAACTCGTCCACCGAAACGGACGGACGCTTCCCCGGCGCCTCGACAGGCGGCGCAATGTCGGAGAGGAGCGTGTCGAAGTCGTCGTCCTTGCCCTCCCCGGCGGGGACTTCGGGAGGGGCCGGGGGCGGGGTCAGGTCCGCAAGTACGGGGGCAGGAGGAGCCGGTGCCGGTGCCGGTGCTTGGGGAGGCGCAAGTTCTTCACCCGCCGCCTCGTCGCCCTCCTCGTCCTCGTCGCCCGCACTCAAAGAGGGTGCGGGAGGGGCCAAGTCAGCCGGGTCGGAGACATGAAGTTCCTCGCCCGAGAACATGGCGTCGAGTTCGCGGAGCGCCTTCGTGTCGATGAGCGGCGTGTTCGACAGGGAGGGACCGGAACCGGCGACCTTGGAGCCCCACTTGCCACCAAGCCCGACTTCTTCTTGGCAGAGGCGCATTTGGTCGCGGAGCCGCCCCTGCACATCCCGAAGGTCTGCTCGCTTCGACTTGATAGAGGTCATGACCACTTCAAGGTCTTGAATGACGACCTCCATGTGGGACATGGCCTCACGCTGCTCGTTGAGTTTCACCGTGGCGATGGCGTTGCGGTCGGCCACATTCCGACCCGCCCGAACCTCGGGGTCGTTGGCGAGCATGTGCTGCAACTTGAGGTCGAACTCCAACTGCGCCGCACGATGCCCGCGCTTGTATTGCTGCAAGAGCCGCGAGATTTGCAGGGACACCTGCTCGCACCGCGACAGGTGCGTGCGCGTCTCGGCCACCTTGTGTGCGAGCCGTCGCGGCCCGTACTCCAAGGGGTCGTCGTCAAGTTCGACGGTCATGGCTTCCAAGGAGGTGAACACCTCCTCGATGTAGTCGGGCGTGACGGGCTGCATGGCTACTTGCTCGGGGTGGGGTTGCCGTTGCCGTTCGTGGAGAGGACGGAGGACAACAGGGCCGCGTGCGAACGCTTGATGGCGGTCTTGCGGTCGTTGAACTCCTTCTCCGAGAGTACCCCTTCGGCATGAGCCGCACGCCACGCGGCAATGCTGGCCTCCATCGACAGGAGAACATGCGCCACACGGCTCTCCTCGACCGTCATGCCGCTCATGGCCGTCTCGCCGTCCGAGAAGGTGAGGTCGGCGTCGGGAATGGACCCGTGGTCGTCCTGCACGCTGTCCCACGCAGCGGAGAACCCCGAAAAGAAGTCGCCCTTCGCGGTCTTGACGCTGCGGGTGGCGACTACCTTGGTGACGCGGAGGTGCTGCTTGACGCGGCCCACGACGGCGGCAAGGCGCTCACGGTCAACGGTGGTGTCGGGCTTGTCGGTGGTGTCGGTCTTGGTGTCAGGCGTGGACATGCGTTCTCCATGTTGTCCGACCCCCGTGAGTAGTTGAAGGCAAAGCCGGGTAGACGGGGGCGTACCACTCGTCTACCCGGTCGCGGTTGCCTGCTACCCCCCGTCTGCCTTTCCGAACAAGTCAGGGGAAGCGAGGCGCAGAGAGAACAGCGTGTTGCGCTTGTCGCTGCGGTCGTTGGCGACGGCGCGGGAGAGCGCCCCGTAGGTGCCGACGAGAATGACCTTCTTCTTGGCGCGGGTGACCGCCGTGTAGAACAGGTTGCGCTGCAACTGCAAGCCGAACGAGCCGAGCACGGGCGCAATGATGATGTCGTACTCCTGCCCTTGCGACTTGTGGACGGTCTGCGCGTAGGCAAGCCGCAACTTGCTCGCGGCGTCGGTGAACGAGAACCGCACCTGCCGGGCCGGAACCTCGTTGTGGAGCAGCACTTCAATCTCGCGGGCCTTGCGGTCAATGCGGGACACTTTGCCCACATCCCCGTTGTAGACATCGAGGTTGTAGTCGTTCTTCACGACCATCACGCGGTCGTCCTCCCGCACCGTCTCCGAGCCAAGGCGCACCTCGGTCAGCCCTGCTTGGCCGGGGTTTAGGATGCTGCGGAGGCGTTGATTGAGCGTCGTGACGCCCGCCGAGCCCGCGTGCCGGGGCGAAAGAACTTGGAAGTTGGCTCGCGCGTCGTAGAGCCGTTGCGCGACTTTGAGGATGACCGCTGCGGCGGCGTCCTCCTCGGTCGCCTCCACGAGCACGAAGTCCTTGCCGTCCGAGGTCGGGACATTCCCGGCGTGCATGTCATGGGCCGCAATGACGATGCCGCTCGTGTCGCTTTGCCGGAAGATTTCGGTGAGAGCGACGGTCGGGAACTGCTTGGACGCAATCATGTTCCGTAGAACATCCCCCGGTCCAACCGAAGGAAGTTGCGCCGCGTCCCCGACGAACACCAACCGTCCCGAAGTTCCGCTCACGATGCGGTACAAGAGGTGTTGGTCGAGCATGGAGGACTCGTCGCAGATGACAACGCGGGCGGGGTGCAGGTTGTCGGGGCCGTACTCCCACCGCTCGCCCGAACCTGCGGAGCCTTCGGTCACGTTGGCGTCCCCGACCACGCCCACATAGGTCGCTTCGCGCTCGTTGCTCGTGCCGGGGTTCTTGGCTCCGAACGCCCGGTGAACCGTGCTCGCAGAGGCGCTCGTGACACTCGCCATGCGCTTGGCGGCAATACCCGTAGGGGCGCACAGGAGAAAGGGCACGCCCTGCTCTTTGAGCACGCTCACCACCGCTCGGAGGGTGGTGGTCTTGCCGGTGCCGGGAAGCCCGGTGAGCACACTCACCGGCTCGGTGAGTGCATTGAGCGCGGCCTGCATTTGGGCGACGGTGAGGGTGACGTGGTGCGTGTCACACCACTCCCGAAGTGCTTCCTCGGAGCGTTGCCGAAGAACCGGGTCCACGGACGAGGCCGCCCGCTCGCGCAAGCCCTCGGCGGTGTCCCGTTCCAAGTGTAGGAGCCACGGGTCATAGACCGCCGTGACGCCGTTGACCTCCTCGACCACCGCGCTGCCCGCGTCCGCAAGTTCCGCCGCGAGGGTGCTGCCCGAGACGGCCCCAAGACCGGGAGCAAGGTTCCGCACCGCGTCGGAGAGTTCCGCCGGGGTCAAGTAGAGGTGCCCTTCCCACCGCGCCTGTTTGAGTGCATAGACGGCTGCGCCTCGGGCGCGGAGCGGGTTGTCCATAGGCAAGCCGAGCCGCTGCGCCACCTCGTCGGCTTGCTGGAAGGTGATGCCGTCCACTTTGAGGAGCGACCACGGGTCGGAGGTCAGGACTTCTTCGGCGTTGTCCCCGAGCACCGCCCACACCCTGCCGACCACCTTCTGCGGAACGCCGACATCGTAAAGGAACGCCGTGCTCTTGATGTGCGCGACCGCCGACTTCCACCGGGCAAGAACATGCAGCCGGGTGAAGTCGTCCAGCCCCGAGGGCTTCATGCCCTCGTCTCCTTGGAGGAGGGCCGCGTGCAAGTTCTCCCCAAGCGTCTTGCGGAGCGTCGAGCAAGTCGTGGTGCCGACATTGTTGGCCGACAGGAGCGCGAGGATGCTCTCGGTCGTCCAAGTCGGAGGGGGAACGGGGAACCGCGTCACGGCAATCTGCTTGCCGTAAGCCGCGTGCTCCTCCCACTTGCCCTCAAACGACAACCAAGTGCCGGGGCGAACCACCTGCGTAGCGAAGCCACCGCGTACTGCCACGGGGGTCTTGAGCAGGGAGGTGTCGTTGTCGAGCACGAGCCGCAGCACATAGAAGTCAGCGTTCTCGTAGACAATGGACGAGACGCGACCCGAGAAGTAGGTGCCCATGTGTTGTTCAGCCTTGTCCGTTTCGACGCGCACGGACTTGTGCGAGTAGCCCCTGCACCTGCTCCATGTAGGCCGACAGGTTGCCCATGTCCTCGGGCGTGACCGTAGACGGGGTGCTGGCCGACAGGTCAGGCACGGGGAACAGGACGATACCTGCATGGTGCCCGCGCAGGGTGTCGAGCCGTAGGGGGAGGTCGCCCACGGTCCACCCGTGTTCGTCGCGGGCAAGGACGCCCCGCGCCTTCACGGAGTAGAGCGAGGTGGGCGAGGTGTTGTGGTACGGGCACTTGCCCGGCTCCCACAGGCAAGAACCACCCCCCGGCTTGGCCGGGTCAATCCCTCCGAGCGGGAAGTGGTAGGCAACCACTTGAACCTCGCGGCCCTCATGGGGCGCGAACAACCCCTCAACGTCTATGGTTGTGGGGGTTTCGTGGCGGTCGAGGCGCAGCACTCCCTCGATGGGGACGGTGCCTTGCAGTAGGGTGAGCGAAGCCATGTGCATAAGTACCCGTCGCGCAGGGCTATGACACCCTGCGCGACGGGCACCCGATAGGCTTCGGACTTACAAGGTGCAGACCCCGCCCACGCAAGCGTACTCCTTCGCGCCGTCGCCCATGTCCTCGCGCTCGTACAGGGCGAGCATGGTGTAGTCGAGCGCGGGGAAGTTCTTCATGAGGTCGTGGTACTGCGCCTCGGTGATTTCCTCGTAGGGCGCGAGTTTGTAAGTGCCGCCGTCGTAGGGCAGGAACGAAAGGCCGGTGATCTCGTCAAAGTTGGCGTAGACCCACTCGCCCACCTCGGCCCACTCGTGCTCGCGGACATAGATGGTCGCGCTTTGGTTGTGGCCCTTCTCGGAGCACCAAGTACGCATGATGTGCAGGTAGCGGTTGAGTTGCTGAATGGCCGTCTCGTCGTTGCGGGTCATGGCCCCCTTCGGCGCAGCCACGGGGAACTCCATGACCCAAGTGGGGCACTTGTCATCGTCCCACTCCGCGAACGAGTTGTCCTTGTGTGCCGGAACTCCTGCCTCACGGGCGAGCCGGAACAGCGGGTCGGTGTTCGCAATGCGGACGCGCCGGATGTAGTACGGCGCGTAGCGCGGGTGGAAGCCGCTCGCGCAGTCCACGAGTTGCGAGGAGTTCCCGCTCGGCTTGCCGCAGGTGATGGCCGCAGGCTCGTTGATGCCGAGGTGCGCTGCCGCCTGCTTGGCCGTCTCACGGGCCACGGCGTTGAAGAACTTCATGGCCTCGGGGTCATTGGAGAGTGCGGGGTTGTCGCATTGGCCGGTGATGTCCGCGCCCAAGAGACGGTCCTCGTTGCAGGTCTGCGCCCACCCCGGTCGCAAGTACGGGAAGTTCGTGAAGGTGGACTGAATGGCCCCAACCCACGCGGCGAGGCGCACCTTGCGGGCCATCGTCTCCCGCGTGTCCTCGGCGCGCATGACCGCAGCCGACAGGTTGCAGAACTGACCGCCACCGCCTTCGCCGGTCCACGGGTCGGTCGCCTTCAAGTAGCGCAGGAGAATCTCACCGCAGGGGTTGCCACGGGCGTCTCCCTTGCGGGCGGCGCGCTTGTGCGGCGGGAACATGAAGAACCCGCGCTCGCCCGACCCGCTCTCGCGGAGGGCCGTCCACTCGCGGTCGAACACCGTGCGCTCGGGCTTCTCGGACCAAAACGCCGAGTTGTTCGCCATGTAGCGGCACGCCGGGAACTCCCCACGGGACCAGTCCTTTGCATGGCGCATGGTGTCGTCGTCGGGGTCGGAGAAAGAAATGAGCGCGGCGCGGCGGACGCCACCCGCCATGACAATCTCACCGACCATGCAGGCGATGTCGTGACACTCCAAGGAGGTCAACTGGCGACCGCTCGCCTCCAAGACCGTGCGCTGCGCGAAGTCGAGCAGCCGCTTCAAGGGCTCGGGGCCGGAAGCACGCCCGCCCTTCACCTTCAAGGGTGCGCCCGCCTCCCGCACCCGCGAGAAGTCGTACTTCACCACGACGCCCTTGAACCAGTAGACCAACCCATCGTAGAAGGCGTTGGCCCACCCCTCGGTCGAGTCCTCGACGGTGTAGTAGACGCGCTGACCTTGCGGCGGACCCACGACGGGCAGGTTGCTGACGAACTGCCGCTCCACCGAGAAGCCGACCCCGCAGCCCATCATGAGGATGTAGAGCAGTTCCGAGAACGCCTTGAGGTTGTCGAGAGGCACGAAGGAGCAGTTGCCCGTGACGATGCCGTTCGGAAGGACGAACGAATGGTCGTCCTCGACTTCCAAGCACCACACGGTTTCCACCGTGGACTCCCGAAGGTCTTGCACGCTGAAGGTCGAGTTGTGGGAGTCCCCAAAGCCAAGAACCAAACCGAAGTGGGAAGTTTCGGGGCGGGTGCCAAAGTTGGTCTGCTGACCCGTGCGGTCGTCCTCACGGGTGATGTAGGCCCCAACGACGGGGAACATCGACCGGATGAAGTCGATAGACTCGCCGCCCGAGGACAAGATACCATTGAAGGGGCTCGGGCAGTCGCCATTGGGGTTCTTGTGGCCGTCCGCATCCAAGAACCCACGGACGAAGGCGACGACGTTCTCGTAGCCATCACCTTCGACGGTGGGGAGGGTCTTCAAGTACTTGCCCGTGTACGCCACGGCGTCACCCCCGAACGTGGGGGGCTCGCTGGTGTCGAAGCCGAGTTCGCGGAACCGTTCAAGGAATCGGCCCTTGTCCGATCCGCACAGGCGAACCATTGAGTAGCGGTAGTTGCCTTCGCGGTCTTTCACCAAGGTGCCGTCGCCGTAGACATACCCGAGTGCCCAGTAGTACCGCTCCACGGGGTTGCTGTCCTCGTATCGCCACGACCCGACGATGCTCGGGGGCTTGGCGAGGTGCATCCCCTTCTCGACGGCGTTGGTGCGAGAACCGTCGCGCAGAACCCATTGGTGGTTGCGGGTGGCGCGCACGGTGTATGCCGAACGGCCACGGGCAATGTCTACCTCATACAACCGCTGCTCACCGTAGGAACGGACGACGGCGGGCTTCCACGCCCCCGTGTGCGTCAGCACCTTGATACGGTCCCCGTCTCGGAAGTCCGAGAACCTGCGGACACCTTCGGAAGTGATGAACTCCGTTTCCACCCCCATGCAGTTGTAGAACATGGTGTTGTCGCGGCGAGCCGCGTCACCCGCCGACCACAGCGCCCGCATGGAGGGCAGCACTTCCATGCGGAGCATGGCACGCCGCAAGTCAGGGACGAGCCCTTCGGGAAGGTTGCGCTCCTGCTGCAAGAACGCGAGGTAGCGGTCCACCGACTCGGCCCAAGTCTCACGACGCCCCTCCTCGGGCTGCCACCGGGCGTAGGTGCGCGTGTAGACGAACTCGGACAGGGCGTTGCGGAACACAGAAGGCTCCCCCGCCTCCTCAAACGAGGACAGGGCAGCGGTGGAGACAAGAGACGACGCAGACAGTCCTTCGTTTAGCATGAAGCAGGCTCCAGTTGAGGTTTTCTTTGGACGCGCAGACCCGTGACCACCTCTACGGAGTTGCACCACAGGAGGTAGGGGCGGCGGGAAGGCGAGCGGGCGTGCCCTCCCCCGAGGCATAGCGCGCCTAACGAACCCCCACGGGGAGCGGGTTCGCAGAGGCACAGGCAAGAAGTAGGCTTGCGACCAAGACATTCCACGGGCTTGGCGCACCCCGCAGCACCGACCCTTCGGCCCGTGCAAGGTCGGCTACAAGACGGGAAAGCGCCGCTGCGCCCCACCGCTTTGCCGTTGGCACCAAGTCTTTCTCGACCGCCCACTTCGGAGCCGAGAGACGGGAGGAGATTTCTTCGACGGTAGCCCCGCTATCGAGCAAGTGCGCTACTTGGAGCCATGCGAGGGCTTGGTCGGCAGGTCCACCCTTGGCTTTCAACACGAGCATGAGCGGGTCGCCCGAACCTTCGCTTGCAGTCCGTAGCCGGTGAAGGGACTTCGTGAGCCCCACGGCGTCTCGGGCAGCAAGCGCAGCCGTCACCGGGCGCAGGTCCACTTCGGCGGCGGGGCGCAACACGCTGCCGAACAACTTGGCGTCGAGCACCGTGACGCCCCGTGCTCGCGCAAGCGTCGTGGCCTTCAAGACCTCTTGGGCGAGCATTCCGAGGTCGTCTCCCACGAGGGAGACAAGCGCCTCGACCACCTGCTCGGAGGTGGTCATTTTGGCGCGGGCCACTTCTTCGCCCACGAACTTGCGGGCGGCGCTCTCCCGGTCCTTGCGGGACGCCGGGCGGTTGAACACGAGCCGGTACAGGGGGAGCACGGGCGGGCACGGGAACTTGTCGGGGTTGACCTCGCCCTCATGCACGACCACGAGCGTGGCGGCGTTGTCGGCGCGGGCGGCGAACTCCTCGACCACCGCCACCGGAAGGGTAGTCGCCCCCTCCACGAGCAGGAGCACGGGTTGGCCGAAGGTGTCGGCCTCGTCGGCGGCGTCCCGCACCTCGCCCGCAGAAGAAGCGCGCACCACGCGCCGACCGAATGTGCGGGCTGCGGCACGGGCACGCCCGACCTCGCGGACCACCAAGTAGTCCTCGCTCCCGCCGACGAACATGAGGGGGTGCGGGTTCGCCCACGACTTCGCCTTGCTCACGACCTCACCGCCTTCTCCAAGAGGGGCGGCGTGCGGTCCAGCCCCATGAGCGCCGTGACGGCGACGAGCCGGGACACGCCCTTCCCATTCAACAGGGGCCGTACCCGCTGCCACACGGCGCGCGTCCCCCCGCCCACGCTCTCGGGAAGGGGGTTGCGGGACAGGGGGCCAAGCAGCGCGAGCAACAAGTCCTCGCGGGCGTAGTCGTCGGGTTCTTCACCGAGCAGTTCAAGGACCGTGTGCAACTTGCCCGCTGCGAGCGCGTCGTGCAGGGCTTGGGCCTTCTTGGCGAGGTGCGCGAGCGGGTCCGCACCGGGGCACCACACCGGCAGGGTGCGCGAGCGAATGGTGGGCAGCACTCCCGACAAGTCCCACGCCCACGCGAACACGCGGGTCGGACCTTCGCCGTAGTCCTCCAAGGTCTTGAGCAGCGCGTCCCCGGCCTCGGGCGTGGTGCGGTCCAGCGGGCCGAGCACGAGCGAGCCCCGCTTGTCCCCCACGGGAGCCACGCCAAGAAGTTCTACGAGCGTGCGGGCGTCGTCCACCTTCAAGCCGTCGTCGCCCATTGGAGGCGCGACGGGACGAAAGCCCTCACCCCCGGCTTCCCGAACAGCGCGGTCGCGGGCACCCGGCCCGTGGTACAGACACGGCGTCATGCGGCCTCCCACACCTACGACAAGTCGGGCGGGTCAGTAGGTGATGTGGAAGGTTCCGTTGCACGCCGTGCAGCGGTAGCGAATGCTCTGCCCCCCGGCAGGAAGCCGGAACTTGCGGACATAGATGCAGGAGTTGTTCTCGCAGCCTGCCTTGGCCCGGCACTTCATCCACACCGACTTCCCCGCCTGCGGGTCATTCGGCAAGGGGGTCGGCGGCTTCTTGCTGCCCTTCGCAGGTGGCTTGGGCGGCGGTTGGAACGGGTTGGACATGCGGCCCTCTCCTCTACGCCTTACCCGTCACGAAGGGGCACCGTACCCCGCCTGCGAGGCGTACTCGCCCACGAGCAGCGTGAGCAGGTGAAGGTACTCACCGGACTTGCCGAGCGCGCGGTCGTTGCCGGTCCAGTCGCACCCGTACAGGAACCCCGGCCCCGGTTCAAGGGTGGGCGACTGCGCCCCCACGACAACTTCTTCGGTGGTCCCGCAGGGCAGGGCGAGCACCGGCACCCGAACGGGCGACGAGGCCCGAGCCGCCAACGAGCCCCGCCAAGCCGGAAGGCGGCGGTCTTGCAGGAGCGGCACGACCACCTCCTGCCATTGACGCCCGTTCACATAGAGTGGGAGCGAGCCCGAGCCTACCCACGAGGGAGGCGTGCGGGTCGCCACCATGCCAACGGCGGCGGACGGGTTGGCCCTCGTGGTCGAGGGGTAGACGAGGCCCACCATGCCCGACACCCACAGGTAGACGGGCACGGGCAGAACTTGTTGGAGTTCGGTGGTCGTCCTCAACGGGGCGAGCCCGAAGCGGTAGGCGGACAGGAGGGCCATGCTCCTACGGGTGCGATAGCACCCGTACCGCAAGCGAGCCCCCTTGCTCCACGAGCCCCCTTGCTCCACGAGCCCCCTTGCTCCACGAGTAGGCGAGCCGTCTACCGACTTCATGTGACGGCAGGTTGGGGTTCGGGTTCATTAGGCAGCACTTCGCCCAACCAAAGGAGAGGGTTCTTACCTTCCTACGGTCAACGAGTATTCGTGCTGGTTCCTCTACCTTCTCCGTCTACCTCGTCTACCTACCTGTTCTCGTTCTCTTGTCGCCCTTCCCGGTTGACGAACGAGGTGGTTGGTGGACTTCTTGGTGACGGCTCCCCGTAGAGGAGGGGAGTGCAGGTTCCACGACCTTGGAGACGACTACCCTTACGGATACTGCTCTTGGTGGTCTTGTTAGCCTTGGCTGCTCTACTGGTCTTACTTGCTCTCGTTCTCTCTTTGGCTTCTTCGGTGGTTGTTTCTTCGGTGGTTGTTTTGTTAGTGGCTCTCTTTGCTATTCAGTCAGCCCTTCGGGCTTCCTTCTCTCCTCTTTTTCCTATCTCCTACTTCTTATGAACCATCTTCACCTACACCTACAAGGAGCAAGGGGAAGATAGAGGAAGCAGACCTCGTTGAGACAGGGAGGAGGGGGAAGGAAGGTTCGTAGGACGAAGTGGGCAGGATAGAGAAGTCCACCCACCGTGGGCCGTGCCTTCTACTCCCGTCTCCCCTTGGTGGAGGAGAAGGAGGTAGAAGGGGTAGGCTCACCCTTCAAGGTTCCCTTTACACGCTCGGTTGAAAGAACGAGGGTCGAACGACGGGGTTCCTTTCCGTCTCGGTTTCCCGAGCCTTCGCACCCTCTCCCACGACACGACTCCGAACGAAGGTTCCGGTCGAGAGCAAATGGGAGTGAACCGAAGGACGACCGCTTCACCGTTCGGCCCCCCAAGGGGGGTGAGGTCGGCTGGCGGGTTCGACCGTCCACCTTCTACACCCGTCGTCGTGGGGGGCGCAAGGGGGTCCGCTTCAAGAAGTCGGGAACCCCGTCAGGCAGCGGAGGCCCGTAGACAAGGGGGGCGTCAAGCGCAACACTACGGGTAGGAGTTGGTGTCAGAACACCCTGTACGGCCACCCGAGAGGACGCTCCAACATGAACAACAGCCTACAAGTGTGGCTCGCTCGATGGGCACCGGACGGTGGCGAACCTACGCTCGTGTCGCTCGCCCATGAGGCCGAGGACGCTCACGCGGCCTTCTTTGCGGCAGGGGTCGTTGCCCGCAAGTGCGCCACCCAAGCAGCCGGGGGGCTTCATGCCACCAACGCGCTGGTCGGAGGAGCCGAGGGCGTGCTCGTGTATGCCCTCCACAGCCCGTGGGCGGCGTTTGTGCCGCGTCTGCGGCTGCGGGGTGGGGGAGTGGCCCACTCCACCATGAGCACGCCTCTACGGGGGCAGGAGGCCGTCTGCTGACGCCCCCATGCGAACGCCCCCGCTGCGGCCCGTAGACCCGCAGCGGGGGCGCTTGGGGAAGTTGTGCGGCGAGGTCAGAGCAGGAGCCGGTCGTGCCACTCGCCCCGCTGCGACAAGCGAGCCTCGCCCTTCTCGGTGAGCAGGAACGAGCCGCCCTTGTGCTCGGCCATGTAGCCCCGCTCCACGAGTTCCTTGACCGTGGAGGGGAGGTCAGAGAGGTCGCCCAACACCTCACTCACCTCGGCGCGGGTCATGTACGGTTC